>Ga0209192_10000019_pt1 | contig 233409 bp, 189 predicted proteins | sample ArcticOcean_MG_C_11_FD_187433 | JGI IMG/M metagenome (GOLD analysis project Ga0209192, IMG submission 187433) | Marine microbial communities from western Arctic Ocean - ArcticOcean_MG_CB2_154 (SPAdes) (version 2) | ecosystem: Environmental > Aquatic > Marine > Oceanic | place: Arctic Ocean... | reverse complement strand
TGCGGCTTCTTGACGCCGCCGGTGGCGGGCGCGGACTTGCGCGCCGCCTTGGTGGCGAGCTGCTTGCGGGGGGCCTTGCCACCGGTGGACTTACGGGCAGTTTGCTTGGTACGAGCCATCTTGAGAGAGTGCGGGGGGTTGTGACGAGGGGAAGTGGCGAACGGGTTTGAAGTAGGTGGGTAAACTTGCAGTTTTGGCGATTTTTGGGACTTTTTTGCGAATCCTGTTTCTTTTTTAAAACGTCGGCTTCGAGGGGTTTATACGTCTTTGGACTGGTCCTATGCGGAATCCCGCAAGCATCGTTGTGTGTCGTATGAGGGATTCCTCCCATCCCACAACTAAAACCATCCTGTACCCGCCGCCACCCTCTACATGAATTGACGTTACAACATTAACAGGATTCGCATCTTTGGCTCGGGTCAAAACGTCCCCACCAACTCGAAAAGCAGGTTGGCTAAAAGCCTCCCCGCGACTCCATCGCCCATCACTTTCGTACACACACGAAACAACCCACACAATGTCCGGCAGAGGTAAAGGAGGTAAAGGACTGGGCAAAGGCGGCGCCAAGCGCCACCGCAAGGTGCTCAGGGACAACATCCAGGGCATCACCAAGCCCGCCATCCGCCGTCTCGCACGCCGTGGTGGCGTCAAGCGCATCAGCGGCCTCATCTACGAAGAGACCCGCGGTGTCCTCAAGGTGTTCCTCGAGAACGTGATCCGCGATGCGGTGACCTACACCGAGCACGCCCGCCGCAAGACCGTGACCGCCATGGACGTGGTCTACGCGCTCAAGCGCCAAGGCCGCACCCTGTACGGCTTCGGCGGTTAAACACCCGTCCGAACGTCTTTCAGGATGCTCCTCAAAAACCACCGCGTTGTGTCGCTCGTCGGCCAACGCCCCAAACCAATGGTATATAATAAATACCACCACTCCGGAAAAGAAGCAACCCTGAACAACAGATTTGATACCTCACGCGCTCGCTTTCACGCACCACTCTTGCGTGGCCCAGGGCCATCCACAGACAACGCTGAAAGACACGGCTCTTTTTTGTCACACACTTCGTTCGTTGATTTTTGTCGTCGAGTCGTCGTTGTAGTAACGCTTTTCTGGGAAGCCACGACACACAACGACGCGCACCCGCTTCTCCGCACATCAGCCAACGCGACACCTTTGAGGGTCGCGCGAAAGGAAGCGAAGACACACCCCCACCATCGCGATGCAACCCGAGGCGCAGTTCGCCATGCCAGAACTGCCGGACCACGTGTTTGTCGAGCACATTCTACGAAAGATTGACGATCCCTTAGATCTCGCAAGGATTCGAGCGGTAAGTCGTCCGATGCGCGATGCGGTGGGGGTAAGGGGGCATCGGCTGAAGAATTATGGTGAAATGACTGATGATGATCATGAATATCGTCCCGCCGCGTATCTTGGGTACTTGAGCACGCTGAAGCACGTGTACCGACAAGGGCATCTGTTCAATCGGCAGTACAAACCGACATTCAATGCAGCGAGTCAAGGCGGACATCTCGAGGTACTGAAGTGGTTACGCAGTATCGGCTCCCAGATGAATGAGGTGGCATGCTCGTTCGCGGCGTTTGGCGGGCAACTCGAGGTGTTGAAGTGGTTGCGCGCGAACGGCTGCCCGTGGAACGAGAATACGTGCACGCAGGCGGCGTACAGCGGTCACCTCGAGGTGCTGCAGTGGGCACGCGCGAACGGCTGCCCATGGAACGCAAACACGTGCTCGTTCGCGGCGTTGGGCGGGCACCTCAATGTGATGCAGTGGTTACACTCGAACGGCTGCCCGTGGAACGAGAATACGTGCACGCAGGCGGCGTACAGCGGTCACCTCGAGGTGCTGCAGTGGGCGCGCGCGAACGGCTGCCCGTGGAACGCAAACACGTGCTCGTTCGCGGCGATGGGCGGGCACCTCAATGTGCTGCAGTGGTTACACTCGAACGGCTGCCCGTGGAACGCGCAGACGTGCGCGTTCGCGGCGAAGGGCGGGCACCTTGAGGTGCTGCAGTGGGCGCGCAGGAACGGCTGCCCGTGGGACGCAGGCACGTGCGCGAACGCGAGGAAAAATGGGCACCCCGAAGTACTAAAATGGGCCATAGCGAACGGTTGCCCTCAAACACGAGATCCGCAAACACGCGGTGTCGGGAAAGAGCGATGCAAACATCGCTACGAGCGGTTCGAGAGCTTTGGCAAAAAGCTTTTGGCAAAGTCATTTTGCCAAAAAGACAGAAGAACAGAACAGAAGCCTTTCACGGGCCGATGAAATCGATTCCTTACGGTCAAGGGTGTCGCGAGCATACCTTTCACGCGAGGCCTCACCGGTCAAGCTTCTTGCGCTGCTTTGATGCCAAAGTCGAACAATAAGCGTCTCTCAACGCTCCACATCACGTGCCCACCTGTCAAAAAGCCACGCTTTTCGTTAGAAGCAGCCCTGAACAACACACTCGTACCTCAAGCGCTCGCTTTCACGCACCACTCTGCGTGTCCCATCCATCCTTGCGTCGAGTCGTTGGGCTGACGGTTCGCAGAGAAAAGCGCTTTTTGGCAAAGCTTTTGGCAAAAAGCTTTCAGTTGCGTTGTTTGGCAAAAATCATTTTGCCAAAAACAGAAGCAACGTGTTACGGTCAAGGACGTCTTCCGCGTCTGTTTCAAACGACGCATCGACGGTCAATCCACGCGTTTCACGCGACGCCGCACGCCGGTCAAGTTCCACGCCGCACTGCGGCCGAAGGGAATAAATAATACGTGTCTCTCAGCGCTCCACATCAATACGTGTCCACCAGTCAAAAAGTTCGTCGCGATTGCACGTTTCGTGCCGCGCGCGCGTATCCCCACTCCACGGCGCGTACGGCGGCTCCCGAACCACGGGAAGCGCGTGTGCATCCACGGCTAGGTCGGGGAGGCGTGGTCGGCGGTTTCGCGGCGTTTCACGAGTCGCGCGTGCGGCAAGGCGTGCGTATCCGGACCGTTCCGAGTCGGGTTTCGGATATCTACCGCCCGTGCTAAGTGGTCGGCGTGCGGTGGGGCAATCGGACGTTTGTGACGCGACCGCGTTGGGTGGAATCGAAGGAACGGCTTCGTGATTCCGATCCAGTCGCGTTCAGAGCAGCAACGCGACCAACGTCGCGTGGTCGGTCCGCGGTTGCAACAGACACGTGTGACAGGCGTACGTTCCCTACCTCCGCGTTCCAACCGGTGACGTCGCCGGTTCGTCGATAAAACAACGTCGACGCATCCACCGCGGGCCGACACCTCGACACACACACACACTCGGCGATCATGGCGCTGAAGCCCGGATTCGGGTACAAGTTCCCGTGGGAGGACATGGGCACGTTCAAGTACCTGTTGTTCGTCCCGTTCGTCGCCACCGTGGCGCTTGGGCAGGACGATGGGGATAACTGGGCGTTCCACATGCTCGCGATCGCCGCCTTTCGGTACGCGCATTCGCAGTTTTGGATTTCGCTCTCGCGCGTGCATTTTGTCACGCAAAACACGAAAATCCAAGCCAAAGGCATCGACTTCAAACAAGTCGACCGCGAGGACCACTGGGACGACTTTATTATTCTGCAAGCGATCATCATGACCCTTGTGCACAAAACCCCGGGCCTCGGGTACTCGGGGTTCCCCGAGTACCACGGCGCGGGGTTGGTGCAGCTGCTTCTTTTGCACGCCGGCCCCACCGAGTTCGTGTACTACTGGCTGCACCGACTGTTGCACCACCACACCTTGTACAGCGCGTACCACTCCCACCACCACGCCAGTTTCGTCACCGAGCCCATCACCGGAAGCGTGCACCCGTTCATGGAGCACCTCATGTACACGGCGAACTTCGCCATTCCTCTGTTGGGCACGTGGGCGTTTGGCGGCGCGTCCATCGCGATGTTCTACGCCTACCTCCTCGGCTTCGACGTGCTGAACAACATCGGGCACTGCAACTTCGAGTTCATTCCGCGGTGGTTCATGAACCTGCCCCTGATGAAGTACCTGGTGTACACCCCCAGCTACCACTCCCTGCACCACAGCAAGGTGCACACGAACTTTTGTTTGTTCATGCCGCTTTACGACTACGCGTACGGCACCGCGGATCCGATTTCGCACGACTTGTACGAACGCGCCATGGCGGGCACCGCGGCGCCGTGCCCGGTCGCGGACGTGGTGTTCGTGGCGCACGGCACCGAGCTGCTGAGTTTGTTTCACCTGCCCTTCGCGCTGCGCAGCTTTTCGTCGCGGCCGTTTGAAAGCAAGTGGTGGCTGCAGCCGTTTCTGCCCTTGACGCTGCCCGTGGTGGCGGCGATGCGCTTGGTAGGCAAGCCCTTCGTCGCGGACAAGCACCGGCTTCTGCACCTGCACTGCAGTACCTGGGTCACCCCCGCGTGGGGTTTCCAGTTCTTCATCAAGTCCGAGCACGGGCACATCAACCGCAAAATAGAGCAAGCCATTTTGGCGGCGGACGCGGCTGGTACGAAGGTCATCGGTTTAGGGGCTTTGAACAAAAACGAAGCCCTGAACGGGGGCGGGCAGAAGTTCGTGGACAAACACCCGGATTTGAAAATAAGAGTGGTGCACGGCAACACCCTGACGGCGGCGGCTATTTTGCGGAAGATGCCCTCCGGGGTTGCCGAGATTTTCCTCACCGGGAGTACTTCCAAGTTGGGCCGCGCCATCGCGCTTTACTTGTCCGCCAGGGACGTCAAGGTCGTGATGTACACGACCTCGGACGAGCGGTTTGCGAAGATTAAAAACGAACAAGTGTCCGAAAAAAGGCACCTTTTGACACAAGCCAGAACCTTGGCTGAGGGGAGCGGAATAAAGGACTGGGTGGTTGGGAAGCACTGTTCGCCGTCTGAGCAGCGGCTGGCGTCGAAACACACCACGTTTCACCAGTTCGTGGTGCCGCCGATTCCCGAAACCAGGAAAGACTGCCAGTACACTGATTTGCCTGCGTTTAAACTACCTCCTAAGGCGAAAGATTTCAAGTCATGCGAAATGACCATGGAACGAGGGCACGTGCACGCGTGTCACGCGGGCGCGCTGGTGCACGCGTTGGAGGAGTGGACACACAACGAAGTCGGCGCGATTGACCACACCGCGATTGACAAAACATGGGACGCCGCGCTGAAACACGGCTTCGTCTTGGCATAGGCGAATTTAATTAATTCAATTCAACGTTTCGGTTTTCGGTGACGGTAGAGAGGGTGGGGGTGAGGGGTTTGAGATTCGCGCGCGCGGTTCGTGAGGTGAAAGGTTGACGAAAGACTTTTAATAAAGATGTCCGGAACGTGAAGTTTGTTGACGGCGAGTTTCTTTCGCTCGCGGTGACCCTTGATAGTATCCGGAGAAGTAGGTGCGGTATCCGGAAGGCGAGTTTCGCACGCTCGCCGCGATTTGTTTCGCTCGCTGCAACGATGATTAATAGTACGCGTCGATTACACTTGCTAAGATGGCGTGTCCTCCACGTTTAGAACCCAAGAAATTAGTTCGCCAGCACCTCGTCCGTCTTTTTCAAAACCCGAACCTTCTTCCCGTCCACTACTTTGTGCCCGATTCGCGACCGCACTTGTTTCGCCTCGGACCAGTGCATCACGTTGGAGTGATGAATGGGCCACTCCTTCTGAATGATCTGTCCCGTCTCGCCCTCCCCCTTCGGCTTGACGTGCTTGGTTTTGACATTCACGTCTTTGCACAAAATCGTGCCCGTTTTGGTGAACACCTCCACAACCTGGGTCACCTTGCCTTTATCCACGCCCGTAATAACAACAACCTTGTCGTTGGTCTTGACGTGCATCGGCACGCGCACGGGGTTGCCGTTTGAGTTCAACTCGGTTTTCTCCCACTTTTTTTTCTGTACGCGTGAGCGGGAGACGAGACGGAGAGCGAGGAAGGGATGATGAGGAGGTATAAAGGTCAGCGATGGGGTTGTTGAGTGGGTAATGTGCGCGTAACGCGTGTGCGACGTGGGATGCGGCTGCGTATTGAGTTAGGACAAGACACCCGACGTCATCCGTCCGGGTCTCATTTTATCCCAAACTGCACACCCACAACCCAGACCCTAACCCTCAAGCGCGCGGTACGCGCGCGGGTGATGCGCGCGTGCGGCAGGTTTCAGGCCCGGCTTCCGCGACGCGACCGCGCCGACGACGTGCTGTACACAGTGTCGATGTGATTCACCAACCGCGGTGCCGTCCAAAACAGTCGCCTCGCCGTTGACATCGCGTGCGACGGACGTGGCGTGGCTCCGATTCGGCCAAACGCAAACGCGACGCGTGAAGATTGGAAACGCGCAAATGACACGTACCGCGACGACGGAGAACCCGGTGTGCGACACACGCGCGGCGGGAGTGGGCACGCGGAGCTGCGCGCCAGCGAAGGCCCCGGTGAGGGAAAGCCCCGCCATGTTCAGAAGACCCGCCATAGTTCGAGTGACGTGTGGTGCGACACGTTGTGAGGGGGGGCGACGAAGGCCAGTCTCTTGGCGATGCACGTGTCGACCTTTTCTGCTTTTCTATCCATGTCCAAACCCCTTCTTTTCACAAGCTGCGGTCAAACTTGAGGCCTTTTTTGGAAATGTTTCTCCAAACGGCGTGGAAGCCGAGTTCGCGTCGTCGGCACAACACCGCCCCGCGAGCGTCGAGGGGTGGTTACTAGTTGCGGCGTACGGAACACGTGGACTGTGAGCGGACCGCGAACAGACGGGACAGTTCGTTCGAGTGGAACGGCGTACCGAAGCCGGTCCGGTGCTTTTGCGTTTGATTTCCGGACCGAACGGGCGACCGCGTGCGCTACCTGTCCTGCGACGCGACCGCGCCATGGGCGGCGGCAGCGGCGGAGGACGCGGTGTTTCCATCCCGCCCGGGTCCATAAAACCCAACGTATCCTTCGTCAAGTACAGGGCGTACTCGGATGACAGAGACGAAACACACGTGGACGCCAAGGTGCGTGCGTGCCTTTGGGAGGAGAAGTGTCTCATGGGCACTCGGCCAGGATTTCAACTTCGAGTTTAACATCGATCGAGCGCGCCGCGGTCGCCGCGACGTCGCGCCCCCGAGCGCCGTGTGTACAAACAGCGCGTGTCACGACAACCACAGCGCGTATCAATCACCCCTCGATGACGTTCATCCAACCGACCGCGTAGTTCACGCCACGCGGACACTGACCGCCCACCTCTCATCCATGTCCAACTCTCCTCGGACCGGTCAACGTTTTTTCTTTTCGTGTGCCCGCATCGCCAGAAAACGGCGACGCGCCATTTACGGGACCTGCAAAACCCCCCCGACGGCCTGCACGACAACCACCGGCAAGCCCCAACGATCATCCAGTTCCTGAACATCCACGACAACACGCACCAGGTCGTGTCCAAGGTGGATGTGGGCACCCCTCTGTTCCAGCCGTTCCCGCCAAGGCTCGGGTTTCACAAGTACGAACAGGTACGGCTTTGCGCGTTTCCCAAATCCGCCACACTGTTTACCGTCCCTGGTGCCCTAGACGACGTCCACGGCCGTCATTAAAAGGAAGTGCACTACATATATCACATACGCACTGTTTTACCGAAGCTGGTGAATGTTTGTCCATCCATCGCGATATACAGTACACCCACGCTCGCCGACTGACACTTTACTTTTGTTTTACAACAAACAGCACAAGAGCTACGAACAGATCTTGTGGTTCCGGAACAACGACTACGTCCCGCGGCGCATTAAGATTGAGACCCCCACCTCGGGTGACTTTTCCGTGCGAAGGATGCGAGGCAAGAAGGGAGGTACGCTACGGGAGGTAACGTCACCCACCACCGACGGTAACGATGGTATGGCGATTCAGTCTCTAAAAAACGGCCGCCCGACCGCCGACAACGCGCTCGGGAAAGTCGCGCCCGGCATGGAAGTCGCCTTCAAAGTGCGGTTCACGCCTAAAGACAGAGAAGACTACAACATTGACTTGGTGTGTGTTACTGAAAGGGAGAAGTTCCTGGTACCTGTAGTGTGTGTGGGGGATAAGCCCGCGCTTGATTTTCCCGATTCCGTGACCTTCGACCCGACGCCCGCTAAGTGCCGAAGCGCGGTAACGCGGGTGATCCGAAACGCGGGGTCAAAAACCGCGCACTTTCGTTTGTGGGTCCCCGAGCCGTTCGCGGTGTTTCCGTCTGAAGGTACGGCTTTGGTTCTTTCCCCAATCCGTCAACACACTGTTTTACCGAAGCTGGTGACTGCTGTCCATACATCGCGATATACAAGACGTTAACCACTTTTCTTTTACAACACAGGCGTGTTGGGTGTTGGTGAGACGATGCAAGTCAGGATCGAGTTCTACCCGGAACGGGTAGGGACTTATGAATGTGTCATGGAGGTGGACGCGGGGCAGGGCGTGGAGCCGGTGACCGTACAGTTAGTCGGAGCCGGTTGCGAGATGCGCGTGGGGTTGGATTGCGGCGAGGTGGAGATGCTTCCCACGTTCGTGGGAAAGACCACCCGAAGGACGTTCCGGGTGGTGAACCGGGGGGACCGGGTGGCGCGGTTCGAGATCAAGAAACTTGGCGATGCGTTTCTGGACGAAGAAGCACGGCTAAGGGCGACGAGGGAGTTTGCGGAAACGGACGGTGGGGATGGAGATGAAAGGAACGGGTCGGCGGGTGACGGAAGATTCGGAGGAGCGTCTTCCCGTGTTGGAGCGGTACTAGACCCGCTCGATACTCAAGACGCGACGTCCAGCTCATCCTACGACAGCGACGACGAGGACGCTATTCTGGGCGCGGACGCGGTGCGGTTCGCCGCACGCCAGAAGGGCTTGCAGAAATCCCTCGCTAACGACCCACTGTTGTTCACGCACAAGCACTTCACCGTGTTTCCGCAAACGGGCGAGGTGCAACCGGGTTGCGAGTTTGAGGTCACGGTAAAGTTTTCCCCGGACGACGCCGGCGAGGTTTTCACCGAGGTACGTTCCATTTCCCAACCCAAATCCCAAGACTGTTTACTGCCCCTGGTCGAGTGCACTGCCGATTATCTGGAGTACAGACTGTTTGCCCACTGTATAAATCGCCCAGTACAGTACACCCATACCCCATACATCGCCCAGCACAAGACTGACACTTTCTTTTATTTATCTCAGTTGTTCGTCGAGGTGGAGGGCCGGGAAACTAGGTTGCCTCTTTTCCTGAAAGGCCAGGCGGTTGGCCCCCTGGTGGTGTTCAACTACGACGCCCTGGAAGTCGGGAACGTGTTCGTCGGGGCCGCGCACCAGTACGAAGTCGAGCTGGTGAACCGCGGGGAGATTGCGTGTTCGTTTCAGCGAATCGAACACGACGCCGACGGTAACTCAGACGACGACGACGACGGTAACTCTGTTGGGAGGAACTCCAGTGGAAGGGTGTTTTCGTTCCAGCCTTCCCAAGGCGTCCTTTCCGTCGGCCAATCGCGAACTATCACCGTGACCCTGTGCAGCGAGAAATTAGGGCCCTTCGACGAGACCTTCGAGTTTTTCGTGCAAGGCGGCGAGAGGAGCGCGTTTTTGGACATGAGGGGAACGGTGGTCGGGCCGAGTTTCGAGTTGGACGTGGAAACCATAAACTTCGGCATCAGCGCGTTGGGTTTGCGGAACGTGGCGAAGTTCACGGTGACGAACACGTGCGAAATCCCCATGCGGTTCGCGTTTCAGGTCCCTGGCGGCGGCGGCGCGCCCGGTGGTGGGGGTGGTGGGGGTGGTGGTACCGAGGCGTCACACTCCGAGTTCGCCGCGTTTCCCTCATCCGGCACCATCCTTCCCTTCGGCCAGCGCCAAATCGAGCTGGAGTGGATTCCGCGATTCGAAAAGAAATACGACCAGTTTCTCGTGCTTGACGTTCCCGGGGTTGGGAACGGGCTGGCTTGTGTGAAAATTAGCGCGCAATCCCTGGTCGCGGATCTGCGAGTCAACGAAACCACGCTGGCGTTCGGGACGGTTTTCGCGCGACACGAAGTCACACGAAGCTTCACGATTCAAAACCCCGACGCGGTTCCGGGAAAGTTTCAAATTCAAGCGCAAGACTCGTTGAGTTCGAACTTGGCGGTTTGGGTCGCGGAGCCTTCGTGTGGAACGGTACAGCCTGGCCAGGTCGTTACCGTCACCCTGGCCTTGCTCGCCATGCACCAAGGCATGATTCGCGTGCCTTTACAGGTGCGTATTTGCATTTCCCAAATCCGCCCGACTGTTTGCCCATACAAGACTGACACTTTTTTTTTACAATCGCAGATGCAAAGCGTGGGATCCAAAAAACCGCCCAAACACGTTTCAATCGAAGCCTTCGCCAGAGGGCCTCTGGTTACGTTTTTCAACTCGCGCCTTGAGATGGAAACAGAAACGGGTACGAGTCATTCGTCGTCGTCTCGTGAAAAAACACCTTCCAGTGACCCTTTGTTCCCGGAAAACGACCCCATTTCGGGCTACCAGTTGGTCACGTCCAAGAGCCAGATCTTTTCCGACACCGCGCAAAAGGGGCTGCGAATCCGGTTCGGAAAGCGGGGCGTGTTGCGGGATTTTTACGAGGTACGGCCTTGGCCCTTTCCCAAATTCCGCCTCCCTGTTTTACCGAAGCTGGTGACTGGTGTCCATACATCGCGATATACTCGTACCAGAAGGGACTATTACGACCAGAAGGAACTATTCCCTCTGCCAATTGCCCTGACTGTTTACTCATACCAATCCCTCATACACGTTACGACCGACTGACACTTTGTTTTACCCATCGCAAGAGCGTTTTCGTCAAAAACGACGGCCCCGTGGCCGCGGAAATCAGGTGTTTCACGAAATCCGGGGACCGCGCGTTCGAGGTTGTTGGTGATTCGCGCGAGTTTTTGTTGGCCCCAGGCGCCTCGTCCGTGGTCACGGTAAGGTGCCACATGGACCAGACTACACGGCACGCCGATACGCTTTGCGTGATGGTCACCGAATCGGGCGTCGTGACGATTCCGATCGACGCGGAGGGAACCGGGTCCCTGTTGACCTGCGACGAGCTTTTCACGGCTCCGGGGGGCAACGGCGAGAACCCGACACAACACCCGGGTCACGTCGATTTCGGAAACCAGCTCGTCGCGAGGCCTTTTTCCAGGGAATTCGTGGTCACGAACAACTCGCGGATCCCGCAGCAGCTTGTTTGGCAAAACGTCAGCGCGGAGGAAAAGCGGCGGGTCGCGGTTCTTGAAAAAAAAAAGTACCTGGCGATGATCTCGCCGAGCGGCGCGCGGAACAATTTCTTAACGGACAAAACGGACGGCGACATGGGAATCGTGTTCTTTGTGGAACCGGAACGAGTATCCGTGCTTCCTAAAACTTCCACGTTGTTCACGTTGTTCGGCGTTTCCGAGATGGAGGGATCCATCGTGGAAACCCTGGTGCTTCGAAACCTCTCCGGCGCGCCGCACGAACAAGGCGAAGTTCTGACGATTCACGCAACCGCGCGTTGCGCGTCGCCTCTTTTGCAGTTTTCGCAACAAGAAATGGGGTTCGAGTACTCGCACGACCTTGACGGGGTGGACGTTACGCTTGTTCGTGACGTGGACAATGCTTTCGGGGATGAGTCCTTTGGCGATGACAGACGCCGCGCTTTGTCGTCTTCCAGCCGCGTTCAACAAAGAGCCCTACGCTTCAAAAACGTCTCCAACACCACCGTCACGTTCGTGGTGAAAACGGTTGTTCCCTTTGCGGTGGACAAAACGGAGTGGGTTTTGGAGCACAACGAAGAGGGCGAGGTGCAAATCTCCTTCGATCCGGAGTACCGAGGCGACCGAGTGTCGCACGAAATCAGAAGCGTGCTTCAGATCCTGGTACGTATCGGTCTTTCCCACCAAATCCAAACACTGTTTGATGCCCTGTATGGAGTGCAGTCAGCAAGTACCACGCACTACCCGACCTTTCCCAAGCCTACTCTCTACGTACTGTTTCGCGAATTGCGCACAAGACAAGTGCCCTGTTTGCCCATACAGTACACCCATACTCAGACTCAAGACTGACACTTTTCTTTTACAAAAAACAGTACATCGACGTCCCTCAGGTCGATGAGGTACATCTCGGAGCCGAGGTGCGGTTTCCCAACTTAAGCGTGAACGCCACTACGGTCAACTTCGGCGCCGTTTTAAACGACACCACCGAACGAAAAACAATCACGATCAGTAACCGCGGCGACGTCCCGGCGCGGTACGAGTGGGTGTTTGACGTGCTTGACAATGAAAGTTTGAACGATTCCGTCGACGAAAGCGCAATGGACCTCTCAGCGGAGCCGTCTTCGCTTTCCGTGACCTCGGTGGTTTCCAAGCGAGACGCGCGACGAACGCGGTACCAACGACGAATGGGCAGCGGTAACAAGAGTAACACGCCTTTGAAGCGTTTGGTGAACCCCGAGACGGTGTTCGACGTCCGACCGATAAGGGGGGTGCTACAACCAGGCGAGAGCGAGGTGGTGGAGGTTTCCTACTTCGCGAGGGCGGATTCGGAAAGTACGGCCTTGCGCATTTCCCAAATCCAGGCACTGTTTTACCTCTAACGCTGGTGACTGTTTGTCCATACGTTGCGCAACACGGGACTGACCCTTTTCGGTTCCAAAAACAGTCTCCGCAATCGCGGTTTGCGAGGTGCACGGCGGGCCGTCGTACGACGTTTGTTTGACCGCGGAGGCGCACGAAATCCGGTTTGAAATCGACACCACGCTTTTGCTCATCGGCAAGACGCAGTTCGACCGGTCAATCGACCGACTAATCACGATTCGCAACCTCGGCAGGGTTGATTTCGCGTGGAAAAGCAACTCAGACCGAGTCGCGCGAACCGGGTTGGTGGTTTGCGAACCCGCCGGCGGTACCGTTGTCAGCGGCGCGTCTTTCCCGGTCACGCTTCGCATTCGACCCGGCGCGCCCGGTGAGTTTTCCGAGGTGGTTGACTTTGAAGTAGCGCACTTCACCCCCGTTCCAGTCACGTGCGTAGGCGAGGGCGTTTACCAAGCCGTCGGGTTGTCGCTTCCGAGGGTGGTGGATGAAAAAACGGCTGAGGTACGTGTTGCATTTACCAAATCCCAGGACTGTTTTCACATACAAGACTGACACTTTCTTTTATTTATCTTAGTTTTTGAATTCCGCGAAACAAACCCTGGAAAAAAATGGACCCGACCCCGACTTCCCGGAACAGTTCCGCCAGTGTGGGGTGGAACAGCCGTGGAGTGGAAGGCATGACAGTCCCGACCGCGATGACCAGTTGGATGCCGGACACGTCACTACCCTAGACTCAGTTCAACTGGAACAATTCCGTCTCGACGCGAAGGCGAAAACCAAGGCGATCGCGGCGCCGGCGCCGCGGGTAAGCGAGGTTCGGGCGACGACGCGACCGCCGGACCTCCACAAAAAAACGACCCGGCCGGGGTTCAACTCCGTTTGCAGCACCGGAAGGGGCGTGGCGGATTTCATGAAGCAACGCGTGGCGCAACGGGAGCGGCTTCGGCTGGCGAAACAGGCGAGGAAGGATGGGAAGGATGACAAATCTGAAGCGCTCGACGCCGGCGACGACGACATCGACGACCTCGAAGCCCGTTCGGACGCCCCGTCTCAATCTCCCCGTGAGGAACCCAGCCGAACCTTCGACGACGTACTTCTTTCTGACCACGTGACGGGAAAAGTGTTTCCCGAGTTACAGTTCACATACGAACCGTCCACGCACGAGATCGAACATGAGGCGGATAAGCTGCGGATGCGTGAGGTTTTGCTGCAACGCGAAAGGGACCGAGCTTCGGTGAAAGCGGCGCGAATCGAAAACGGGAAGGACGCCGACACGAGCGGACGGGATACATCACCTGGGTACCCCAGGGACGTATCACCAGGATACCCCAAGCCTCCAGGCAGCGCTCCGGGAGGTGCGCGTCCTCGCACCACCGCGTCTCGCGTCGTGAAGCCGAGTTTAGTAAGGACGCAATCGTTCACGCCGGGGGGCTCGGCTCGCGTTGGCCCGTTCGCCCCGTCGCGAGTGGACGGCAATCAACCCGCGCCGCGACACACGAACGCCTTCCCGGCGCCGCCGCAAAGGGCGATGAGTGTCGGGTCACCGCTTGGTGTGGGGTCGTTGTATTTACCCCCCGGCGTAAGGCACGATGACTCCTATTTGCTAGGCCCCTCACACCGGCACAACGCCCTCGGCCTCCCCCCCAAGCTCCCTGCCACGCAAGCCAGTTACTTGGTGGATTTCGGGCACGTCGCAATGGGCGGGGTGTACCGGAAACGGTTCCGGGTGCAGAACCTCGGGACGGAAATGGCCGTCGCGTGTTTCGACAAAAGCGTTTTACAAAAACACGGCTTCGACGTGTTTCCCGAGGTTCTCCCGAAGCTTTCGGGGGCGCCGTTTTTTGCGTACGTGGATTGCGACCTGGTGCTTGACACGGCGCGAGTTGCGGTGGTCGGCGGTTTGTTGGAAGTCGACGTGGCGCTCACGGTTAAAGGCGCGCCGCAAGTCGTGGTGCGGTTGACCGCGGTTGTTGACGTCCCTGTAGTGCAGGTAAGCACCGAATCGTTGGCGTTTGCTGACACAAAAATCGGCCACCGACACACGAAACACTTCCAGTTATTTAATGATGGCCAAGTGCCTAGCGAGTGGTCGATTGTTAAGCCCGCCAGTGGTGGACAAAAAATCGCGCGACAAAAAGGCGACCCGATTCCGACAGACGACCCGACGCCGTTCAAGTTCGTTCCCACCCGCGGGGTGTTACGGCCGGGCCAGCGAATCAACGTCAAGGCGCACTTCACGCCTCGGGTGGGTTCATCGGAAGGTTTGAACGGGTCACCCGTTGGTTGGAACAAGCAGCACGCCGTCCGGGTGGAGCACAACCCCGGGTTGCAATTCGTTAATTTGACCGGCGCCGGCGTCGCGGCGGGGCTCAGACTCGAACGCGAAAACGAGAACGACGGGCCGCTTGATCTCGGGGTGGTGGTGCCTTTTGAGGCTGCAGATGATGAGGGTAAAGAAGGTACGGAGGCTAATGAAGGTACGGATGCTACGCCCGACCCTTCCTTACCCAAGAAACCCCCCACCTTCACGGAACGGGAAATTTGGTTGGTCAACGACTTGCCAATCGCGGTTGAGGTTTTCGCGGTTGATTTCGACGCGCAGTTTGTACGAGACGAAACCGCGCTTGCGCACGCCGACGGGTTATTCGGGAAACCTCCCGGGTCCGCGAAGCTGTTCCTTCCCCCGCGACAAGCGGGAGAGCCTCTTTGGAAAGAAATTCAGGACAAGGAAGATTTGAGACTGGCTTTGGAGGCTAAGAAAATCGCAGCGGAAGAAGCGGAGGCGGCGTATCAGTTATTAGTCGCTGAAGCGACCGAAAAAGGCGAAGCGCCGCCGCCGAGGCCGGAGCCGGAGCCGGAAACGGAGGCGACTGAGGAAGTTGTTGGGGAAGGCGATGATGACCTCGGTGCAGTTCCTCCCGATTCGGACGGCTCTTCCAACTTGCTGGTGTTGGGCGCGCCGTTTTCCGGAAGCAAAGAGATCTGTGATTTGATCGTCGAAAAGTACGGCGTGTTTCGTTTGAACGTGGACGAAATCGTGACCTCGGTTTCGGCGAACGTCGGAACGCTGGGCGATTTCGTTCGTCAAGAACTGGGGTTGCCGCCGCTTGAGGAGTCGTTAACTGCCAACCCCGACCCCGATGCGGATGGCGACGTCGATGCGGGGTCGCTGGTGCCAGCAGCAGACGAAACGGCTGAAGAAACCGCTCCCCTCTCGCTCGACGCCGAGGACGACTTCCCCGAAGAGCTCGCGAACGACGCCCGCTCTGAAAACAAACTGTCCCTCAAAACCCTGGTGGAAATTTTGAAACCGCAATTCGCGGATGGCGGCGATTTCGAAAACGGCTTCGTTTTGGACGGCTTGATCTGGGATACCTGTGACGCTTCGACGCTGTTGAAGGCGTTGCGACGGTCCCTTAACTTACGCAAAGTCGAGGCTTCTGTTAACACGGAAAAGCTGGAAGGCGCGGACGACGAATGGACGCCCCCCGCGTTGGAGGATGGCGCGTTTTCGTTACACTCGGCGAAACGGCTCACCGTGCTTTCCCTAGCAATCGACGACGCCGCCGCTGGCGTTGTCGAGAAACGGGAAAAGGAAGAAGCGGCGGCGAAAGAGCTCGGTGCCGGCGCTGTTGCTGCTGAGATTGTGGGCGGTGACTTGGTGGGTGCTCAAGAAGACACTCAGGAGGAAGACGGAACCCCGGAAGAAGCTTCGGATGATTCAGCGCCTTACGCGTACGAAAAAGCACAAGACGCGGCGGCGCACCGGGCGCTCGTGGAGGCGGAATTGCCGCTTTTGGGCTCCGCGGTCGCGAGCAACACGCACGTGGTGATGGTGACTGTGGACACGGGCACGTGCGACGATGCACAGAGCATCTTAGACAGCGCAGTAACTTTAGGCGCGCCGGAACCGCCTCACCCGCCAAACTGGATCCCGCCGGATGCGCTTTGCGAAATCGCGGTCGTCGCGCCGGCGCGTCCGGTTTGGGACCCGGTCGCGGTGTTCCAAATCCTGACGCCGGTTGTGCAGCCGCCGCGGCCCCACGGTGAGAATCGACCCGGGGACGGCGAGCCGGGTAACCTGGCGCTTAACCAGGATGACGATGATTCAAACAAAGATTCAAACCCTGAAGGCGCTGAGGCTGATGCAACAGACGCTGACGCGACAGACGCGCCCGCTGACGCCGAAGCCTCTCCCGAGTCAAACGAAATGCGTTCCCAAACGCGCTGGACCATCCCCGCGAACGGCGCGGTTCAAGTCATCGTTCGGTTCACTTCGGATAAAGTAGGCGACTTCCACAACACCCTTTCCTTCGAGTGCGTCAACGGCGTCCAGGTCACCACCCTGACCGTGGTTGGAAGGTGCGAGTACCCGCGGATCGTAACTGACCCTAAGGTCGTTTTCGGCGGCGCTTCCAACGTCAAAAAAACCCGGCCGAAAGAAACCGAGGTTGGTAAGATTTTCATAAAGCAAACAGGGACCTTCGAGTTCGGGCCTCTGGTGAACAACCTGGAACCGCCTTCCGTTGGGGATGGCGGGGGTGGCGGGGACGGGTATGGCAACGCAGACGCTACTGGGGACGCTCCTGTTGGGGATGTCGCCGACGGCGCGGGGATACCGTCCCAAACGCCGCCGAAACCCAAACCCGAAACCCAAACCCGGAACGCCGCGACGTTCACGATGAAAAACCCGAGCGCGTTCGTCGCGAGGGTTTCGTTTCAAGCCAAGCCCTTATTGGACACCGAAACCGGCGAGCCAATCGCAGACACGCAAGACACGTTTGCCGTGTCGCCAGCCGAGATGCTTCTGCGACCCGGCGAGAGTAAGGAACTCACGGTGACGGCGTACCCGAAAGGAAACGAAGCGGTTGGCGAGACGGAAGGCGAAGCGACTGAAGGTTCGTATTTTATTTCCCAAATCCCAACACTGTTTTACCGAAGCTGGTGACTGTTGTCCATACATCGCGATATACATGACTGACACTTTCTTTTATTTATCTCAGCGACTGATTCCCAAAACAACGCTTCTCCCGAACTCGTTCGCGCCAAGACGCTTGGCGTGAAGTCGGCGCTCGTGGAGTGCGTCGTCGAGGGCAACCCCACCCCGCATACGTTTACGGTAACCTGCGTCCCCGTGACCCCCAAGGTTACTGTTGATTTCTACCCCGAGCGAACGGCGGTGAGGAAACGCGCGGCGGAGGAAAAGGCGAAGCGAGCGCTGGCGGCGGCTTTGCGAAACGCGGAACAGAAAAAACGCGACCGGATTCTGGGCGTGGAAACCAAGAAGGCGTCCTTGACGTCGAAACCAGTGCCGGTTCGGTCGTTTACGCGGAAACCGAAAGGCGAAGGCGAGTCCGGTGAGGGTGAAAAAGGGTCGGAAGTTGACCCCGCGGAACAAGGTGACCCTGCGGAACACGAAACCAAAGCGGAAGAAGAAGCGAGCGCTGACGATTCTGAAGCGTCCAAAGAAAAATCCAGCGAAGAGGACACCGAAACCGAAACCTCCGCTCCTCCCGGGGTATTTTTCGGCAAGCGGCTGTGCTCTTCCGAACTCGCGGCGCGCCGATTCATCGTGGCGAACGACTCCCTGGTCCCGGTGCGTTGGCGGTTAGTCACGCCCAACACGTTCCCGGCTGAATTGATCAAACTTGAGAATGTTTTGACTGGAAAACTCGCCCCGGGCGAAACGCACGCCGTGCAGGTCAAGTTCGGCTCACCCGAGCCGAACACAGTGGACACGACCATGACCTTACACGTGTTTGACGAAAACGGAACCTTCACGGAAGCGCCCACGCAAAGCACGACGATTGTCGTGCAAGGCGAGACGTGGAAAATAGACGTGGACGTGAGCTTTCCGGACGCGCCTGAGGTTAAGGCGGATGCCGCACCTGCGGAAGGTGAGGAAACTGCTACGGCAACCGAAACGAAACCCGAGAAACACGCCGTCGATTTCGGGCTGGTGAAGTCCACGGAACAAGTCTCCCGGCGAATTTTGCTAACCAACAACGGCAAGTACGCGTCCAAGTTCCGGTTCGACTTGCGAAACGCGTGCGGCGACGTTTTCGTTGTTGAACCAGGGGAAGGGGTTGTTGAGCCGGGTTCGGAGTTGACGTGTGTCATGACCTTCGACGTCTCGAAGTGCGTCGACCTGACGTCACCTCGGGAGGTCAAGTTAGTTGACGTAAATGACGTGTCCGTGACAATCACCGAGCTCGACCCGGCGCCGAATCAAAGCAACGCGGTGTTGCAATCGGCGAAGGCGCGAACCGCGAAGGACCGGGAGGTTGTGGTTTTGATGGAAGAGGCGGAGGCGAAAGAGGCGCTGAAAAACAGGTACGTGTTGCGCGTTTCCCAAATCCGGGGACACCTACGTTTTACCTCTAACGCTGGTGACTGCTCGGACCGATTACTACGACTGTTCAGACCGATTACCCCTGACTGTTGTCCAGACATCGTCCAATACAACGCCCAATACACGCCCAACAAATGGACTGACACTTTTCTTTTCCAAAACCAGGGCGACGAAAAAGCTCACGATTTGGACGTCGATTCACGCCTCATTCGCGAGCTACCGAATCACCCCGCGAAGGGGTATCGATTTCGGCCCGGCGCTCGCGGATGCGCCGCCAGAAACGGTGAGTAAGAAGTTCTTCGACGTGACCAACGACGGGGCGTTTCCGTTTCAGGTTTTTCTGTTCGACCGCGGCGGAAGGGAGACGGGCGAGACGGAAAAAAACGAGGACGGCACCCAAAAAGCGCCGCCTCCCAACGCGGAAAGCGCCAGCGTACGCTTGGGCGCGTTCGTCGTGACGCCCGGGTTCGGGACGGTTTTGCCTGGCGAGAAGACCACGTTCGAGGTTAGTTTCGCGCCGACGGGTGACGACAAGGCGGTTTCCGAGCGCCTCGGGCTGGACGTTACGAACCGGTAAGGGCCTTTCCCAATAACCACACACCGCCTCCCTGATTGCCCATACTCGTACCAGAAGGGGCGTCTTCCCTCTGACTGTTTGTCCATACATCGCGATATACAAGACTGACATTTCTTGTTTTACAATCAGGGACCCCGCGGACCAGCCCCTCGGGATTCTGTACGCCCTTGCCGGCGAGTCCTGCGTTCCGGGAATAAACTGCGCGGACAAGGTTTCGGTGTTCGAGGAACATTTGATTTGCGAAAGCGAGCTGGAGTCCTTTGAGTTGAGCGCGCGCCCCGGAACCTCGGTGTACTCGAAACGCGACGACGCGTTTTCGTTTGGCGCGGTGCTCGCGAATTTGTTTGGTCTCCCGGGAGGGAAAGATTCAGGGGAGGGAACGGAAACTTCTGAACCTACTGCAGAAACTGACGGAAACGACGGCGGTACCTCTGCGCCGCAAGCGGCTTCAACAGTCACACCCAAAAACGGCACGTCCGCGCGATTCAAAATCTCCAACAACAAAAAAGTCAAGTGCGTCGTGGACGTGAGTTTGACTCCTATTGACCGCGAACAAGGTGGCGGCGGTGCCACCGCGGAACACCCACCCATGAGTCTCGCTGAAACCTCGAAACTTTTGGAGATTCCGCCGCACGAACACCGGTTCGTGACGGTTTTCTTCGCCCCCGCCGCGATTGCGAAATTCGCGGCGACTTTGCGAGCGGTGGTCCGGGACGGGAGCGACGATAAGACACGTGAACTGAGATGCGAGTTACGCGGCGAAGGCGCGTTGCCTCACGTCACCGTGGAAACGCCGGCGTTCGTCGACGAAGCGACCAGTTCGCCGACGGTGACGTTTCCCATGACGCCCCTAGGTTCGGTTTCGCAAAAAAGGCAAATCACGCTTCGAAACGACGGGGTCTTGCCCGCGTTTTGCAGGCTGGACTACGCCTTAAAAACCGCCGAATCGCACAACAAACGGTCGCCAATCACCGTCATCGGAGCCGGCGTCACGACTGAAATCGCGCCTGGTAAGTATTTGCCATTTACCACATTCCGCCGACTGAATGCCCATACGAGACTGACACTTTCTTTTTTATCTCTAGGAACCGCGAAGGTTCTCGACGTTACCTACGAACCGCGGGAGGAGGGTGACGATTCTTTACAAGTGGTTTTGGCGGTCAAATCGAACGCGTTTGAAACGCGAACGATTCACATTCAAGGCTCGGGGTATGTCCCCGACGTGCTGTTCGAGAACTTGAACCACTCTTTCCCTGGGTCACTCAAATTCAACGACGGCCCGGTCGGTTCGCGAATGGTGGAAACCTTCACGCTTTCAAACGCGTCGCGGAAAAACTGGCGGTTCGAGTTTCCCGATTTTGGAGACTCTCAAAAAAACGAAAATGAAACCTCAAAAGCGTTTCAGTTCACGCCAAGGGTAGGCCACCTACCTGCTGGAACCTCCACCACGATCACGGCGACGTTCCTGTCACGCAGTGAAACCTTGCTCGGCGTGGATTCCGAAAACCCGCCGCTCGAGGTACCCGTGAAACTAGTGCCGGTCAAGTCGTACTTCGAGGGGGCGCATTTGGAGTACTTGGAAAAGAGGTAAGTATTTCCCATTTACCACATTCCGCCGACTGATTGCCCATACAAGACTGACACTTTCTTTTTTATCTCTCAGTACGGAAAATTCCGAAGGTACCGCCGCCGACGCCGAGCCAACACAAAAAGCGCCTCCCCCCAAACGTCGTGCCACTGCCCCGAAGTGGACCGACGAGTCCTTCGAGGAGAAGTTTGTCGTCGTCGAGGCGGAGTCAACCGAACCTGAAGACCCGTCCGGACCTCCGAAACAGGAAGAGCCCCACTTTTCAAATCACAAAAACGTGTTGAAAGCGCCGCGGCGCGTGAAGAAACGGTTCGCGATCCCCGAACCCGCGCATTTAGTCGACGAAACGTGCGAAAAAAGCGAGTCCTTGTTCGTGCACGCGGTCGCGTGCGATGCTTCGTACGAAATAGACGCTAGCGCCGTGGTGTTCAAACCCACGCTGATGTTCCAGGCCAGGACGCACCGGGTGACGCTTATCAACACGGGCAAGGCGCGTTTGCCGTTTACCTGCGAAACGTTTCGGTTTGATAAAAAACAATCCGCGTTTCAAGGAGGCGTGGCTGGGGAACCACCGTGCTCGTACGAAATCAGTCCATCGTCAGGCGTAGTGTTGCCCGGGCAAATCCAGGAGGTCATCATTCGTTTCGCACCCACCGAGGTTGTGGAGTGCAAATACACACTGCAAGTTCGGTTCCCGGGCGCGTACGCCGCGAGCGACGACGCCGACGCGAAAGTCGAAATCGATTTGGACGGCGTCGTTTTGCGCCCGTGGTGTCACTTCGAGGTTCCCGAGAGTTCGTATTTGACCCACCGCCGCCGACCTTCCGCGACCGGCGCTTTCGTTACGAACGTCGTAAACGCCTCCACCAAGGTCTTAGAGTTTGTCTCATTAGGGCTGGGAATTCGGCAAGCCAAACGGTTCGAGGTTTTGAACCCCACCAACCGTGCGTACGAGTTTTTCTGGGAAAAAAGTAACCCCGAATCAAAAAACGCAACCGAAAGCGCCATCCGCTGCGTCACGACCAAAGGCGTCGTCGCGCCCGGTAAGCGGTACGAGATGGCGTTCGAATACACCCCGAAATCCGGTGAATGCGTGGAGCAGGTTTTCACGTTCAACGCGCCGTCCGTTGGGGTTGTCGTGCCGTTTCTGTGCGCCGGGACGGTTACCGAACCGCGCGTCGCGCTCAGTGCCGCGTCGCTGCACTTTGGGAAGTGCTTGGTCGACGTCGCTCGGCGGGAAACGATTTCGGTGACGAACCACGAACTCGTCCCCTTCGAGTTTAGGTTTGTGTCCTCTGGTTTTGGTGCGGATGGAGGTTTGGACGCTGGAGATGCTGCAAAGAAGGCTGGGGATAAGAAAAACGCCCCGCCCCCGCTGCTCCGGTTCGAACCGACGACTGGTACTGTTCCGCCGTTAAGCGCCGCCGCGGTGACCGTCACGTACCAACCCAAGCACGAAGGGAGCTTCAACGCGAACGTTTCGTGCGTCGTTTCGCGGAAACCCAACGCCCTGCGTTTGAACGTCAAGGCGGAGAGTTTCTTGATTCGGGAATCTGTACAATTGGAACCTGCAGAGGTAATGTACGGAGCGCGGTTGGGACAGCTGTCCGGCGCAACCCCCTTCGCAGTCGTCCTGGCCCCCGCTCCGGCGCGGAACGCGCTGACGCTCGGCCGCGTGACCGTGGATGACGTTTGCTCGCGAAAAATAACCGCCAAAAACGACGGCGAGTTCCCGATTGACTTGCGTTGGGATCTGGGTGTCCTCCACAAACGCCTGGGCGTTGACAAGCCGTTCTTCTCCGTGAAGCCTGGCGAGCAGGTCGTGACGGAGCTGACGTACGCGCCGGACAAGATAGGGACGCTTAGTGACTACCGAGTGTCGCTGCAAGTCACGAACGGGCGCAGGTACGACTTCGTCGTGGCGGCGGAATCGAAAAATCCCGCAATCGCGTTTTCCACGCGAGAAATCAACTTCGGCCACGCGCTGGTGGTGCCGAACGGAACGACCGGCCTGCGTTCCGAAACACCGGAAAAAACCGCTTCCCAAAAACACGTCATAACCCTTAAGAACAACGACGACGTGCCGTTCACGGTTGATTGCTTGTTTGCGAGCTCTTCTGAGGTTTTTTCGGTAGGCGCGGTGGTTGATTTGTTGGCGCCCGGCCAGAGCGCGGACGTCGTCGTCGCGTTCAGGCCGAATTTCCCTCAGAAGTTCAACGCGGTCGTGTCTTTCCTGTTAAACGGCGTTTGTACCACGAACGTCAAGCTGTCAGGTGAAGGCGTGTTCCCCAAGGTTGATTTGGTGGACAGCAAACACGGCACGCGCGATTTCGGGCAAGTCGGTTTACGACAAACCGTCACAAAAGAGATCGTTTTGAGAAATTCCGGAAAACTCACAGCCGACGTCTGCGTGGTGAAGGAAACGCTGGCCTCGTTACGTGACGTTGACGTGCACGTGTCCGTGCTGGTGGAGGGGCAAGGGGGTCGGTTCAAGAGACTTTCGGTCGTTGACGACGAAGGCGACGACGAAGGTGACGATGATGACGATGACGACGATGCCAAACCGAAAAAAGAACCGAAACGGGCCGGCCCGCTCGTCGTGTCGGTTCCGCGAAACAAAACCGTCGCGTTCAAGTTACAGTTCACCCCAACGAAACGGTCGAAAACGTTCCAAGTACCGTTCCATGTGAGCCTGGGTAACGGCCAAACCACGACCGTTTCCCTGGTGATGGGCGCGTGTATCGGTACGTATTGCGCGTTTCCCAAATCCAGAGACTGTTTGCCCATACAAAACTGACACTTTCTTTTTTATCGTATCAGGCGTGGACGTGAGTTTCTCGAAACCCACCCTGGACTTTGGCGCCGTGACGACCGACGCGCGGCTCACGAAAACCACCCTGGTGCAAAACCTGGGCGACGTTGGAAGCACGTTTACCTTTGACGTGTCGAAGTTGAAACTGATGAAGGTACGTGTGTCAGGCTTTCCCAAATCCGACACACAATGATTTACCTCTAACGCTGGTGCCTGTTCGGACCGATTACTACGACTGTTCAGACCGATTACCCTGACTGTTGTCCATACATCATCCAATACACGCCCAACACGGGACTGACACTTTCTTTTTTATCGGGCCAGGATTTGTTCGACGTGTTCCCCACCAACGGGTACGTCGCGGCGGGCGCTACCCAGGAAATCCGGGTGACGTTTCGGCCCAAGTTTTCTGTCGGGTCGGAAAAGAATGACGGTGACTCGTCGTACGATTTCGCCGTTCCGTGCGTAGTGGACGGCGGCGAGTTTCCCATGGAGCTCGGCGTCAGCGGGCGGTGCGTCGCGGAAACGGCGCCGAGTGACACGATCGAGTTCGCGACGGTGGTGCGAGGCGCCGTGGTTGTGGAAACGACCGTCACGAACCCTACGAACGAAGCGTGGCGTTTGCGTCCGAGCATAGCGAACGAAAACTGGAGCGGTGTTAGTTACCTGGAGGTGCCCGCGAACGGCACGAGTGCGTACCAAATCAAATACGCGCCCCTCGCGATGTCAAGCGACGACGACCCGCATATCGGGACGTTACGGCTGGAGCTTCCCGACGGAAGCGTGGACGCCCGTTCGCTTCGCGGCGTCGCGGACGCGCCTGACGTTTCCGGGACGGTCGAGGTAACTGTTCCGGCGAAACAACCCAGCGTCGTCACAATCGAGGTTAAGAACTGGCTACCGAAACGCCAGAGGTTCACTGTAACCGTCGCGTTTTCAAACGAAAATCACGTCACCGAGTTGGTCGCCTTGAAGGGCGCGGACCACCTGGACGTTCCGGCTGGCGCCACGCGGGCGTACGCGTTGAAGTTCTACGGGTACCTAGCCGGAGTTACCACCTCAGGGAAAGTAACCTTCACCAACCACGACACCGGTGAGTACTGCATGTACGACGTCAACGTCACGACGATCGATCCGGAAACCCAGGGGGTATTTACCCTGCGCGCCGCGTGTCGAACGCTCAGCGCGGTTTCCATTCCGGTTTCGAACCCGCTTTCGGTCCCGGTGACCGTGACGGTGACCACCACGAACAGCCGGACCTTCCCGATGAAGGAAAGCTACGTCTTACCCCCTAAAGGTACGACCTCAGTGGAGGTTGGGTACCGCCCGGTTGTACCTTGTGAGGCAAACACAACAGACGACGATAACCAGGTTTTAGTGTCCTGCGACGAACTAGGTGCCTGGCCTTTCACCCTGGAGCTCAGCGCCACCGCCTCAGGTCCGGAACGCGGCGTTTCCTTCACCGTGCCTCTTGGTTCCAGTGAAACCAAACCGGTTGTCTTCACGCACTTCTTAACAACCACGGCGCCGTACAGCGTGTTGTGGAAACAAGGCGGCGGGAAGGCGTTTTCGGTCGCGACCACGCACGCCGCGCAAGCCGCAAACGATCCGAACGTAGGCGTCGAGGAGAGCGTTTCGGTGACTTTCGAGCCCACGGCTGTGGGGCAAAACTTCCGGGACCTGATTTTAATAGAGTCCGACTCAGGCGGGTCGTACGTGGTTCCCGTTTCGGGAAGGTGCGTGCCCCCCAAACCGGTCGGGCCGATTTTGTTGCAAAACGGGTCCGGGTCACTTGACTTCAAAAACGTGTTCGAAACGGAAACGCAATTCACCTTGACCACGGACAACCCGGCGTTCACCGTCGCGAACCGAATTGAAACAATCGGCGCGAAGCAAAGCAAAACGATCGCCGTTAAGTACACCGCGCCCGGTGAAAACAGTAGTAACGCCCGCACTGGGGGCGTTACGGCGAAGCTGTTAGTCACAACAGACAAAGCCCCGGGCGCGCCGTGGGCGTTTTACTTGAAAGCGAGTCACTGAGAGAATTGTTGAAAGAAATGGAAATACAGAGAGGCGAGACTACTTGTGTTGCGCACTTGCCCATGGAGACTCACGTAAGATAGCCAAATCCGAGATACTTAGAGTTGTATTAGATAACCCTATGTGTATTATGTCGTACATCATCAGGAAAAGCACCGTAAAGCTACTTGGGTCGTAGCTACTTGACTACTTGACCACCAGAAAGCTCTTCAGTTCGTCCAGGTCGTTTTCCGCGACGCTCACCGCGGAGAAGGTGACGTCGCATTTCGAGTCGGCGAATGTGAACGGTTTCCCGCGTATCCCGACATCGCGCGCGACCCCCCCCCCCGCCGTGTCTTGAAGCGCCCCAGCAGCCGCTTCACGCAACGCCTCGATTTCCTTTTCCAGACGTTTCGCGATGTACTCCACCGGGTTGGCGGTGATTTTCTCGCTCTTGTTGCACGCCACCAACACGGGGAAGTTTCGTTTTTTCTTTTGCAAAAGCGGATTGGCGAGTAAATCCCGCAGCCGCTCCGACACCTCCCGCCTGTTGGATGTGAAATCGACCGCGTCTATCACGAAGACGATGGCTTTCGCGCTTGGCAGGTGTTCGTCCATTCTACTGACCAGCTTGGGGTGGCCTGGAAGGTCCACCACCCGGAGCTTTCGCCGCACCACCCCGTTGCGCTTGGTGGGCCCTTCCACGTGGAACATGGCATCGTTCGTCGCCATGGATGTGACCGTGGTGAGGTACGGCGTGCCACTGCGTAACGTCTGGAACAACGCGGTTTTCCCGGACCCGCACGTGCCCGTGATCAAAACGGTGTGCCCGGACGACGACGACCCGGCAGCGCCGTCGCCGGACAGCAAACGCAGTAGGTACGCCCACAGGTGCTGCACAATCACGAGCGCGGTGATTGTCACCACCGCCACGATCAGCGGCAGCAGGGCCGCGGCTGGGATTCCCACGCGTGACTGTAACGCGACCAAGAACTCGCCCACCGCGGCCTCGGCGGATTTAACAATCACCTGGTCGACCACGTCGACCGCCCCGTCGACGCTCCCCATCTCGCCCATCGTCTCCACGATCTCCTGCACGGTCGGCATCGCGCGTGTGAGACGAGACGACGAGATTGCGGGCGTCTTCTTCTGCAGCGAGTTTCTCGGGACGTCGAAATAAAAAGTCGGCAAGAATTTTCATTGCAAGTGATGATGGATGCCCTACCGTGTCTCTCTCGACCCTTCTTCACGACTACGCTTTCACTTTCCCTTCTTCGCCGCCTCCGCCGCTTCCTTGGCCTTGCTATCCTCCACGACTTTCAAAGCCTTCTCGCGGAGCTCCTTGCGCCACGGCAGGGCGTCGAAATAGTCCTGCGTGAATTTGGAATTCCCGAAAGGTCAGGGTCGCGAACGAATGAAAATTGGGAAATGAAATGTGGGGACGCGGGGAATGTGCGCGGCGCGGAGAGACAAGACGTGCACGTGCCCCAAGTTTCGTCGCGACCATGTGCGCGATGAAGAACGCGACTACGAAGCCAATCATGGTCTTCCGGTCCATGCTTGACAACGCGTCGATGATACCACTCCCCATCGTGAGAAGTCGGTCGTTTCGAGAGTCGCGCGAAAGAAAGTGCGAACGACCAAACGGGGCCGCGGTTCGAATCTTCCAAGAGAGTTGCTTTGGTCAACGAAATGGGCACCCGTTCCTTCTTCCTGGCCCACTCCACAGCGCGCGCTTTGCTGTGGAGAACTCGTCTCTGTGACGCGCCGGCGCGACGGGACCGCGTGTGTTCCCGTCGTCATTCGTGACGCGCGTGGGCACGATGGCAGAGCCGTTTGCCGGCCGGGACGTGCGTGACGTGTCTGTGTCTGGGTTACCGCCCGCGCCTTGGCACACCGAATCTGAAGCGAACGGCATGGGAAACGGACAACCGTCCGACGAGATGCCCAACGCGTCCCCACCCCCCATCCGAGATGGTGCGGACTCCACGTCAGGAAGCGTCTCGGGGTTACCCGCCACCTCTTCCGAAACCGTGGAGGACCTCGCGGTGCGCGTCGCCGTGCGGTCGCGGCCTCTTGTGACCTCGGAACGGCTGGAAGGCGCGCGCGAGTGTTTGAGTTACCCGGCTAATAACGCAAACGCGGTGTGCTTGGGTGAGAGCCGGGTGTTTAAGTTTGACGAGGCTTTCAAGCCGGAGTCCACGCAAACCGAGGTGTACGACAAGTTAGTAGCGCCACTGGTCAAGGCGTGCTTCAACGGGTACAACGCCACGGTGTTGGCGTACGGGCAAACAGGCAGCGGCAAGACGTACACGATGGGAAGCGGCAATTGCGACGCGGCGTTGGACGCCGAAACCGGGGTTATTCCGAGGGTTATTCGGGACGTGTTCGCGGGTGTACACGAAAGACAAGACGAATCCACCGTAACCGTCCGGTGTGTCTTCCTTGAAGTGCACAACGAAGAGGTCCGGGATCTGTTACACCCGGATACGAAAAGTAAAGTGATTCAAATCAGAGAAAACGCGGACGGCGCCATCGTGGTGAGCGGCATCCGCGAAGAAGGTACGTATTGCGCCTTTCCCAAGTCCGTCAACACACTGTTTGCCCATAAAAGACTGACACTTTCTTTTATTTATCTCAGTCGTGGCTTCGTACGCGCAAATGCTCCGTTTGCTTGATTTGGGGTGTGTGTCACGCACCACGGGTGGTACCAGTATGAACTCGGAATCCAGCCGGAGCCACGCTATTTTCACCGTGATCGTGGAACAAACGCACGTCACCGAAACCGCGATTGCGAAACACAAAGGAACGTATTCGTGCTCGAAATTTCACTTAGTGGACTTAGCGGGCAGCGAACGGAACAAACGCACGAAGGCCACGGGCGCGCGGTTCACGGAAAGCATCAACATCAATTCTGGGTTGCTGGCGCTTGGTAACGTTATTTCCGCGTTGAGTGGAGACGACGCGAATCGGAACGCGGGGGGGGGTAAAAAACACGAAGGTACGTTTTGGGGCTTTCCCAAATCCTGACACACTGTTTACTGCCCCTGCGTGACTATTTGAGGGTACCACTAGTAACAGCTACATACAACACAAGTAGACTGTTTTCTTATACCGTACATCCATAGACTCAAGACTGACACTTTGTTTTACCTATCGCAAGGGAAGCGATCGGCGCACGTGCCGTATCGCGATTCGAAACTCACGCGGTTACTGCAAGACTCCCTGGGCGGTAACGCCCGGACCTGCGTGGTGGCGTGCGTGTCCCCTCACGACAGTAACATCGAGGAAACTTTGAACACCCTGAAGTACGCCCAACGCGCGCGGAACATCAAGAACAAACCGAAAGTAAACCGGGACCCGAAAGACGCGCGGCTCGCGGCGTATACGAAGCGCGCGGATTGTACCGAGGGCGAGTTGAAATTTTCGCACCTCGGGAGAATCGCCGCGCGCGATTTCGGGCCGTGCGAATTCTGCGCCTCAAACGGTGGCGCCACTGGCCCTTCTCTTTTGAACACCGGGTATGACCAGGACAAAACGAACGTCGAGTCACTGAATCGACAAGTCTCCACGTTGACGGATGAGTTAACAGAAACGAAGTCTTTGTTAACCGAAGCGAGGGACGATTTGCGCAGGGACGAAACAATTTTCACCGAAAAGATGCGGGAGATCAAGGCGCTGAAAAAGGAGCGACGCGAGCGACTCAAGGAACGGCCGGCTGGTGGCGCGTTACCTCCGGTTCCGTTGTTGGAGTCGGCAGGTGGGTTTGTGCCGGTGAGTAGCCAGTCTCCACTTAGTGCGAGCGCGACGAAAAATGTGACCTCATCGGTGGGGGACGAGAACGAGGCGCCGCTGGTCACGCCGCGGAGCAGTTTGGCGCTCTCGTCGCCTTCCATGACGCCAATCTCGGAATCCCAATCCAACCAAGGTACCGGTACGCAAGAGACGTACACCGCTTTCGAGGTTGGAAAAATTCACCAAGAGCGGCTGCTTTTGAAGCAACAAGCGGTCTCCCGCGCGCGGGTGTATCAGCTGGAGAAGAAGAATTTAGAACGGCGTTTGCGCGAGCTCAGCAAGAACATCGCGTCGAAGGAGCGGTTGATCGCTGACTTGACCGAAAACGAACGCACCGCGGTGCTTGTCACGCAGCGGTACGAGGACCGGGTTTTGGCGCTTGAGCAGGAGAAGCTGGCGAAAGAACACGAGGCGCTGAGGTTACGAAAAGAATTAAAAAGCTTTGAGACCAGCGAGAAATCGACAAGCACAAAAACGAAACTTTTGGCCGTGCAAAACGAGTTGGCCGTTTTGCGCTTGGAACGCTTGAAAAGCGACGCGGCGCGTACGGACAAAGAGTCTCTGTTAAATGATGAAAGCGGCAAGACACACGAGTTGCAAGGTGAGGTGCGGGAAATGCGCGCGCAGCAGGAAGCGTTGCGACGAGGGTTACAACAAAGGGAGCTGGAACACACGCACGCGGAAAATGAAAACCTGGACCAGATTGAGCGGCTGAAGAAAATTACCGATCGGCAAACCCGCCGGATCGATTCTTTGACAACTTCGGAAGGAAAAATCAGGGAGAGTCTTTTGCGGAAAACCAGCGAGCTTTCTTTGGCGAAGAAAAGGATTTCGGAACTCGAAGGTGGTGGTTTTTTCGGGCATGACAACGGCCATGGAGCACCTGATGACTCCCCGCTCGCGGCGTCGCAATCGCCGCGCGTGTCCAGTACCAACGCCAACGGAGGTAGCGGCCGCCCGATGAGCACGCGAGACCGCGCGCTTCTGTACGGCGACCAAGTCCGGTCGAAACTCAGCGTGCGAGGGTCGGCCGCGAGCTTTGCAGGTAGTGCGAGTTCGGAGCCTCAAAACTCGCAGCAACAGCTACCGAAAGTGGACCAAAACGCGATGCGAGCGCTTGTGCATTTGGAAACCACAAAGGCTTTACAAAAGCGAGTGGCGATGGATGCGCGTTCGCGGCTGTCCGCGAAACGGGCACACGTGCTCGCCGAACGAAACGCGGTTTGGGAGCAGGTGCAGGTGTTGGCGGTTCGTAAGCGACAACTGGAAGGAACAAGCGGTTGGACGCAAAACGATCATCTCGAGTTCGCGCAACTCGACGACCGCGTGGACGGCCTGGACGCTGAGCTCGAGTTCGTCTCGGCGAAAGTTAACGAGGCTGGATTGGAGGATGAGGGGGATGAATCGCAAGGAAATTCTCAAGAAGGAGTACATAGACAAGGCAAAGCAATTAAGTCTTGCGAGCAAAACTCCTTCGTGTCGTTGATAAATTCAATGCGCCCTGAACAAGCCGTCGCGGCGGCGGCGCAGGCGATGGAGGCGGTGGTGACGGTGGGCTTGGCGTCGAAGAGGCTCGCCGCCGCGAAGCGATCCCTGGAAGCCCAACTTGCGGACGCGCAGCGCGCGATTGAGGAGATGGAACAGACAAGCCGCATGAGGGAGATGGAGTACGACCGGCGGGTTACCATGATTCGCTTGGAGCACGGCAGACGGGAAACCTCGTTGATGCGGCTTGGGGAGTTAGGGGTCAGGGAAAGGGTTTCGCGTTCGTCGAATGGCGCGTCGGAGTGCGACACCGACGGCGACGGCGAGACGTGGTCTGAAAACGACGCCGGCGACGAACGCGACGCAAAACTCTTCGCCCCCCGCCTCCCCGACGCTCCCGCCAAACTACCCGCGACGCCCCCCCTGGGAAGGAACGCCAAGCCGCCCGGGGTGTCGGCGTACCCGGGAATGGGCGCCACCGCAGCGGGAAGGAGGGACGCGGGGGCGATTCGGATGGGGGGGTAGACGCGATGGGAGGGAGGGATGCCAGACAGGTTTTCATAAAAAGGTGAACTCGCTTTTTGCTTCGTTGAAATGAAAAAATCTTTCCCGCCTCGCCTCGCCTCGCCTCATCGCGTCCCTGGACAAAAGCAACTGTGCCGGCAGTCTATAACTGGTCAATTGGACTCCACCGGGAGACCCGCGGTCCATTTTGAGTCTGTTTCCTCGTCGAGACGATCTTTGCAAATGGGTTCGCGTGCGGAGATGGGTCAGAGTGCGTGGCACTGCGCGCGTTGTGATGAGCGACGTCGAGGCCTTGGCCGCGGCGTGCGCCGGGGGCCACGTTGAGAAGGTGGAGTCCTTGTTAGCCAAAGGTACGTGTGTTGTGACCCGGGTTCAGTGGGCATTTAGTCTGGGGAGCGCCCGCATCGATTTCCCCGCCCGAGCGGGACGGATTCCACGAGGATCCCTCTCTTTTTTCAAGCCCGCGCGTGGCAGACGACGTGCGTCCCGGAGGTTCGCCCTGCGCGATCACCCACGTGCGTGGCGTAACTATCATTTAACCATCACGTGTTTCGTGTTGATCGCCAATCTAACCACCCCCCCCCCCGATCACGCGCAGGCGCTGACGCGAACAAGGAAGATGTAGTATTCGGCACGCCCCTGGTGGCCGCCTCTCGCGGTGGACATTCCGCGTGTGTCCTCTTGTTGCTCGCGAAAGGCGCGGACTGCGATCGGCGGAGCCAACGGGACACCCCGCTAACCGCGGCGGTCACGTCGGGGCACTTGAACGTCGCGAAGCTGCTGCTGGAAAGCGGCCGGTGCGACTCGTCCACGCCGCAGGGGGAGGACACGGCCGAAACCAACCTCGTTGTCACCCCGGGTGTTTCCGCGGATTTGGCCGAGGAAAAAGAAAGAGTTTCGAAAAACACGAAAAAAAGTAACTCTCATCGACGCCGCGACGAGCGTACGCACCAAAAGCCTACGCAAACGGACGACCCGCTTACGTTAGCCGCGAAAAACGGTGACCTCGCATTGGTGGATTTGTTGCTTCAGCACGGTGCGAGCCCGGATGGCGGGGGACGGGAGGGAACCTGCGACACCCCGCTCGTGGCCGCCGCCGCGGGTGGGTTCGAACAAATCGTGACTCGTTTGTGCGACGCCGGCGCCAAGGTGGACGGCGTCGCCAAGTACGCGGGACGTACAGCACTGGTTGCGGCTGCGGAAAGCGAAGCAATCGGTGCGTCTCAATGCTGCATCAAACTCCTGGAAAAAGGCGCGGATGCTAACTTTGTCAGCGCCGGCGTGGTCGGTCGACGGTTGGGGTACGGCGCGGTACACGCGGCAGCGGCTCGGATGGACTGCGATTTGGTCCGCGCGCTCGTCGCCGCGGGCGCGGACCCGAACCGACGCGCACGGAACACTGACGTGGAGAACGTCCGGTCGCGCAGGGCCGCGGCGGCGAGGGCGCTTTGGGGAGTGGAAGGCGCGGTGGAACGCCTCGATAACACCCCGTTACACCTCGCCGTCGCCGCCTACATCAACGAAGCGGCGAAGCGCCGAGTCCTGGAAAACCAACGGAAGGCGGAACTGGAAGAGGCGGATGATGACACGAAAAACAGCTCCGTCGTTGTCGCCGGCGATCGCGTAACGCAGGACAGCGAAACCAACGCAACGAAAGCCAAGCGAGACGCGGACACCAACTCCACCTCGGATTCGGCGGGAAGCGGCGTTTCGGGCGGCGTGCCGGGAGAAGGCGAGCGAAGCGCTTTGGCGGTGGTGAAAACCTTGCTGGAGTGCGGCGCCGATCACGGTGCGTTCGTGGTGGATAGCACGCCCCTGCACATGGCCGCCCTCGGTGGGGCGACGGATGTGGTGGACGTACTCATGGAAGCCGGCGCGGACGCAAACGCGCGCGCGCCGAACGGATACACCACGCCTCTTGAAGCCGCCGCGCGGTACGCCGCGGATATTCTGCTGGACCGGCGGGACGAAAAAGTGTCAAGCCGCTACCGACGACACCGAGTCTCAGACAGGTACGCGCGATCCGCAGACGACAGCGATACCGACTCCAGGGTGGATGAGTTACTCGCCGCGCGAGGCGAGTACGACGACGACGACCTTTCCTTTGACGACGACCCTCGGTACGACGACCCGTACGGCGACGACGGCGGGTGGTACGACGACGACCAAGGCTCTCGCGGGGAGTTCGGGCGGTCTAACCGGCGGCGCGACGTTCTGTTCGCGTCGAAAATGAAAAAATCCGGAGCCGACCGCGGGGACCTCGTTCGGGACGACGACGACGACGACGACTCGTACGACAGCCGCGAGAGCGACGACGACGACGACTCGTTTTACGGCGGCGGCGACGACGACGCCGCGATGGCGGCGTTGCGGGACGCGGAAGGCCCGTTGAGGGCGGCGCGGCACCTTGTTACGAAGTGGCACGCGCAGGTCACGCCGCACGCGTTGGTTGGGGCGTGTCGCGCGGGGGACGAACTCACCGCGTTTGCGCTGCTTGACGCGTGCAAAAAAGCGTGGGACGAAAAAAAAACGGACCTGTCACCGGAAGCGCTGGTCAAAAGCGTGGCTCGAAACACCACGGCGTTGCACGCGGCGGCTGAATCCGGGTGCGTCGCGATCGCCCGGGCTTTGATTGAAAAAGGGTCGCCGGTTGATTTTCGGCGGCCTGACGATGATGCCACGCCTTTGTTCGTCGCCGCGAGAGGCGGACGGCCGGGGATGATTGCTTTTCTGTTTTCGCAAGGCGCGGATATCGAGGCGCTTTGCAAAACCGCGGATCGCCGGGAGGGACACGACACCGTGACCCCGCTGGTGGAAGCCGTGATGTCCGACCAAGCCGCCGCCGCGGCGAGGCTCATCGCACTGGGCGCTGACGTCAAAGCCCCGAACAGCTGGATGCCTCCGTTGCTCACTGCGACGCTTCGGTCAAACGCCACGATCACGCGGATGCTCCTCAAAGAAGGCGCGGACCCCCGCGTTGGGGTCGGCGGGATGACCCCGCTCGGCCTCGCCGTGATGACGCGACAGTCGGATTTGGTACACGCGCTGTTGGACTGGCGCGGCGACGACGACGGCGACTCGACCGGGGACGACGAGAGCCAATCCAAGAAACCGCGGAAAGCGATGTCCACGGAATCGGACGACGACCTGTTCGACTCGCCATTATCCATGCTGGACGCGGGCGTCGCCGAGCCGGGGGAGGACCCTTTGGTGATCGCGGCGGCGCGCGCGCGCGCGCGGGAAGCGCGAGACGCGAAGGGCAAAAAAGCGAGAAAGAAAAATAAAAACTCACCGTCGAAGTTCGTCCGGGTGGATCCGGACGAGCCCATCGACGCGGCGGTGCTGGATGACGGGGACCCGGAAATGTCAAGCGCGTGTCAGTGCCCGGTGTGCCAACGACGCGGCAGAGACGGCGAGGGCCGGGACCCGGCGCAGTGCACGCCCGTGGATCGAAACGCAAACGCGTCCAACAATTCAAACCCGTCAAACTCAACCGGCGGCGCGTCGTACGGCGCGGAGCGGCACCTGACACCATTGGCGGCGGCGGCGAAGCTGGATGACGCGGAAACCGTGAGGGCTTTGCTAGCGGCTGGGGCGAACCCGGAACGCGCGTCAGGAGGCATGCCTCCCTTGGCGCACGCCGCGGGCAAGGGGAGCTGCGCGGCGATCATCGCGTTGCTCGACGGCGGCGCTTTGCTTGAATCGCCCGCGTCTCTTCCCTTGACGCCACGGGACGGCCGGACCCTGACCCCGCTAGGCGTCGCCTCCGAAGCCGGCGAGCTATCCGCCGTTGAGTTGTTGTTGGAACGAGGCGCGGACCCGAACGGCCCGCCAAACGACGGCTTCGAGCCCCCCCTTTGTTGCGCCGTCACCGACCCCCCGGACGACGAGTTTGGAAACCCTGTGGTTGGCGTCGTGAGGGCGCTCATCGCCGCTGGCGCGGATCCGAACGCCTCAAAAGAAGACGCGCAGTCGCCTTACTCGCCCCTAATGGTCGCCGCCGGCGCCGGGTCAGTCGCGGTGGTCAAGGAACTGTTGGACGGCGGCGCGGACCTTGAACACGTCGTGCGGGTCACCGTCGGCGACAGCGGCGGCCCGCGCGGCGGCCCCGATCGCAAGTGCCACATAACAGCCCTGCTGCACGCCGCGTACTGCAACGAACTGGACGCCGTGCGCTTCCTGCTGTTACAAGGTGCCAAGCTCGGCAGCGCGGACCGGGAGGCGATGAGCTTGGTGTGCGACCATTTACGAAGCAAAGCCAGCGTGGGCGTACCGGACGCCTCCGCGACCTTGTCCCTCCTGAGGCACCAAGCCGACGCGGAGGCGGACGAGGAGGATGAAAAGGCGGAGCAGCGGTTGCGGGAGGAGCGCGCGCGGGCGGCTGAGCTGAAGGAGGAACGCAAGCGCGCGCGGAAACAAGACGCTGCGAACGCGGAGCAAGACGCGATCAAGAAGGCTGAGGAGGAACTGCTCGGTAAGGCTGAGGAAGAGAAAGCCGAGGCGGAACGACTCGCGGCTAAAGTGCGGAAACAGGAGGAGTACAAAAAAGAACAGGAGCTGCGGAAAAGGGAAGCCGCCGCGAAACGCGCGGAGGTGAAAGCGGAGAAGGACACCAAGAAAGCCGCGGCGGAGGCGGAGGCGGCTGCGGAAAAGGCGGAGCAGCAGAAGGTCCTGGATGAGGTGCAAAAGATGGTGGCTGACTTGGAAATCAAACGCAAAGCGGACGAAGCGGAGAAGGAACTGAAAGCGCGACGGGAGCGGGAAAAAGTCATCAAGGAGGAGCTTCGTTTGGAAAAAGCGGAAGCGGAGAAGGAAGCGCTCGAGGTTGCGAAGAAACAAAAGGAACTCGCCAAGGAGCTGAAGAAGAAAGAATCCGCGGCGGCGCAAGGTGCTGCTAAGGGTTCCTCTGAAACCACCACGGTGGCTGCTACTGCGGCTGCCTCTGTTTCCACGGGAGGCGGCCTGCAGAAGCCTTCGAAAGCGGCCGCCGTTTCCGCCGCCGCGCTGTCCGCCGCCGCCGCGAAGGCGCACCTCCTGGCGCGGGACACCGCGGAAGGGTTCACCGGCCCTGCGACGAAAGTGAACAAGGACGATGCCGCGGAAGCCGCGTCGTGGGCGCAACCCGGAGGTTTCTTCGTGTTCCTGTGCAACGACAGCACGGAGGAGGAGTGCTACGAGCGAGGCCTGATGGGCGCCCCAGCGAAGTTCTGGGACAACACCGTGGACCACGTCAAGGCTGGCACCACGTTGGTGTTGTACAACTTCGCGGCGAGAACGTTGACAGGTAAGTATTTCCCACTGATCACATTCCGCCGACTGATTGCCCATACTCGTACCAGAAGGGACTATTACCTCTGCCCATTACCCTGACTGTTTACTCATACACATTACGAGAGACTGACACCTTTTTTTATTATCAGGCCCGTACGCCGCGACCGGTTCGCCGAAGTGGAACGAACACGCTGATGCGTGGCAAGGCGGGCGCGGGGCGCCTCCTGGAAAGAGGCTAGTCTCCGCGTTTCCCGTGCAAGTCACGGTAGGCACGTCACCTATCATGGAACCCGTCACCGCGCTTCTTGGCGGGGATTTCAAACCCTCCGTGGGCGGGTTACCACTAGGTTCACCAGACAACACCAGACGCGACATAATCGTCACGAAACTGCGCAACGCGGCGAAGGAACAAGGTATGAACTGCCCCACCGCGAGCGAACGCCGGCGAAGCGTGAGCATCGCGAAAGCCAAAGCGTATGTTGCTACTTCTGGTGCTGCAGTTGCGGCACAAGGTACCCACCTCACCGGAGGTACGGGTACGCAACAACAGTCTGGTAGCAAGAAGAAGGGGTCCAGCCCGGATGCGGTGGAAAAGACCGCTCCCGCGGCTTGGGCGGCGCCGCCGGCGACTTCTGTTGTTTCCACCGAAACCGAGCAGCACAACTCCTCGAAAGGGCCTTCGCCGAAGCAAACGGACAAGGCGCAGTCCTCCGCCAAGGGTAAGAAAAGCGCTTCGTCTCCCAACGCGAAGGAACCGTTGGGCGCGGAGACGGGTACCGGTACCGAGAGTGACAAAGAAAAAACTGCAACCAAGAAGGAAAAGAAAGCCGCCGCGAGGAAGGCGCTGAAGGATGCGAAGAACACGCAACAAGGGTTGGGCGCGTCGCCGGAAACGAGCGTTTCGAAAACAAACCCGGCGACACACCAAAACCAGAAGCAAAGCTCCCCCGCTTTGGCGGGCGACGCGATCGGCGCCGCCGCGATCTCGTCGTCGTCGCGGGGACAAGTCTCTCCCGCTGGGCAAGTCGCGAACGCGCCTGCGTATCAACCTCAAACTGCGCCTGCGTATCAACCTCCGGCGGCTGAGTATCAACCTTCATCGGTTTCCAACGAGTACCAAACCCAAGGGTACCTCGGCGGTCTGGCGCATACGCAGCGCGCGCCCATGGCGACACTCGGAGGCTCCGCGATCGGCGCCGCGCATTCCGTCGGCGGCGATGGACTGGCCGGCTCGGGAAGCGGCTTCGGCGGCGGTGGGTTCGGCGGCGGCGGCAGCGCGTTCAGCGCGAACGCGTACGGCGGCGCGTTCGCGTCGGGCGGCGGGTTGGGCTTGGGCGGAGGATCGGGAGGGCTTGGCGCGGGGTTGGGCAACGGCGGCGGCGGGTGGAACCCGCTTGGCGGTTTCGGCGGCGGTGGGTTCGGAGGCGCTGCGATTGGAAGCGGCCCACTCGGAGCCAGCGCACCCATCACGGGCGGTTTGTTCGGCGGCGGCGGCGGTATCTTCGCCGCGCCCAGTTCCGTCAATCCGTACGCGCGAGGCGGTAACTCTGCGCATCAACAAAACGCGCCGCCGCCCGGGTTCAACGGAGGCAACGCGTTTGGAGCGCCGGGAGGACAACAAAACCAACACCCGGTGGGAGGGGAAAACAACGCGGACGAGCGTCCCTCCTTCGCGCAGGCGGAACAGCTGTTTCCGTGGTTGTCCTGAGCGCGAGCGGCGAGAAAGTTTGAGCACTGAAATCACAAGAAACTTTGACACGCCGCGTTTGCCATCGCGCGTTTGCTTTTTACTGAAACGTGTTGAGTCGTTATTCATACTCCGGTACACCACACTCTGCTGCTAATGCCAAATGCGCCGTGGTGACGAGACCGCGTCGCGTTGGTCTGCTTTCAGCCGCGTGAGTCGGTTGCGTCGCACTCGAATCCCTCCCTCCCAAATTCCCAAATAATAACGACCTTGCGAAAATCGGCAAATGTCCATTTCGTTCCATCTCTTCACCCGGGCCTGCACTCCTTGTCCGCGCCCGCGATGGCCCCGGGTCCACCCGTCGCGGATGACTTCGACGCCGCTTTGAACCTGGAGGAGATCCACCTGGACGAGGGCTGGGAAGACGGGTTGCGGTGCGTGTCGCGACCCCAACGTTTTTTTTTTCGTTTCGCCCGAGACGCGGCCGCCGCCTCATCTTTTGCCTCCCCTACCACGCGCGTCGGCGTGTCCTCTTCCTTCCTTCCACTGACACGACCCTTGACAAATCAAACACAGCGAGGGCGAAACCCTGGGGGTGGTGGAGGGCAGACAAACCGGTTTCGCCAAGGGGTTCGAAATAGGCCAGGAGATGGGTTTCTACGCGGGGTGTCACGCGGTTTGGGTGCGGTGTGTGGAGACGGACCCTGAGTGTTTCAGCGAGCGAGCCTTGCGAGGCGTCCACGCCTTCGGCAAAACAATAACCACGTTTCCAATTCACGACCCGTTGAATCCAACGATTCTGGATGTTTTAAACACCGTCCGGGGGAAGTTCAAAACAGTCGTGGCGTTGCTTGGAATGCACAAGGAATACAACGCCAGGGACACGAGCGGGGGGGCGGGGATGAGCTTTTAAACGTCACGTAGATTAAATAAATGTAAAATCGATTTTGTACATCCGGCGGCTATGTTTATTCCGAGTTCTATCTATACATCACGGCACCTACGCACCACGGTACATGCACATCACGACGACGCCGCGGCGCCGAGTTTGCGGCTGTGTGTGTGTGTCGTGCCGTTGCTCGTATTTCGATTTCGTGGTTTGTCGTCGGATTCACTTTCGTTTTGTTTATTCTTCCCAGACGCGAAGCTCATCGCGCGTGCGTCGCGGTAAAACACCAGGTGAATTATTGTCAACACCACTAGCAAGTACATCAAGGACATGCCTATCAGCGCTGCGTGTAGCACGCGTATTTGTACGTCCCGTTGCACGGAGAAGGTTGCAATAAAAGCACCCAACCCTATGGACGTTCCAAGCACGAACGCGGAAACGCTGGCGAACAAAATCGCGCAGGTTGCTTTTTTCGGGGACAAAGTGTGCAGCACGGTCACCCTGTTGCCGTTGAAGTTGAACGACAACCCGCACTTCCCGTCAGGGTGATCCATCGCGTTCCACACGCGTAACAACCTCGTTTGCCATCGCGCCGCCCGCTCCTGCTTTAACCGGGACAGGTTCGTGAGCATCGCGCGTTTGATGAGAAATTCGATTCGTGCGTTTCGAGCACCAACGTAGCTGGACAAGCCTTCACAAGCCAAGAGGAGCGCGCACTTCGCGCACTTCGCCGCGAAGTCACGCGGCCGCCGCGCGGGGTTCCGCAAACCGAAAGGGACGCGAGACGGTACCGAGCGATGTTGGAGGAAGGCGCGTTGGGTAGGCACGCGCGGGCGCCAACTGAAAGAATGGGAGACAAATCTCCATTTTGAAAAAAATCCGAGCCTCGACCGCACCAAACTTCGACTCGAAGTTTGGTGTAACCGCTGCGTTCCTGGCAGAGTCCGACAGACGTCGACACCGCCGGGTGTGTGTTCGGGTTCGACTTGGTCGACCTGAGATACTCGTGGTGGGCGTCGCCGTAGCACCGGCGAGTCGTTTAGACGACACCGCGGACGGGGTTTACACCACCAAGGCGACTAAGCCTCGATGTGCTAACCCGTGAAACACCCTTGGCCTAAGGATAGGGGCTCCGAGTGGCTTTCACTTCGATCTCGGATAGGACCAGGGATAGGACCACCGTTGACATCCCCGTTACGGCATTTGCAGTCGGGAGGCGTTTACGAACACCCGCACCCCGTGCTTGACAGTTTTGCGGGATGAGCGTCAAGAGCGATGGGTCGTCGCAGCCAGGAAGCGCCATGGGCAAACGCTCAATCTCGACGGACAGTTTCTTAAGGGAAGTGACCAACGATGGTTTGCCCCGGAGCTACTACGGCCGAACGAACCGTACGCCACTGAACCTAGCCGTGTGCGTCGGGGGCGTTATCGGGAGCTTGTGCATTTACGGCGTGTTACAGGAACGCTTGATGACTATTCCGTACGGCGGCACCGACGAGGAACCCGAGACCGCGGAGATGTTCACTTCCTCGGTTTTTCTCGTGTTGATGAACCGGCTGGTAACGGTGTGCGTAAGCGCGCTCGGGATCGTTTTGACCGGGGACTCGTTCAAGATCACCACGCCCCTGAATCTGTACGCCGCTATCGCGTTCGCCAACCTGGTCACCACGGTGTGCCAGGTACGTGTTGCGCGGTTCCCAAATCAGGCGGCACGCGTCGTCGCCGGTTGTCCGCCCGTACATACGTAACACAAGCGGCCTTTACAAGACGTCTCACCTTTTCCTTCCCAATCGCAGTACGAAGTGCTGAAGTACCTAAGCTTCGCCGCGTCCACGCTGGCGAAGTGCGCGAAGATCATCCCGGTTATGATTTGGGGGAAAATAATTCTGCACAAGAGTTACGGGTGGCGCGATTACTTCATGGCCGCGCTCGTTACCGGGGGGTGTTTTTTGTTCGTGTTGGACCGAGGCGTGATTCAAAACCGACAGCTGCGGCACGGAGGGACGGTTCGAATCCTACCCGAAAAAGGAGGCACGCCGCCGGCTCCTTTTTATTACGAATCCATCGACGGTTCAGATCCCGTGGTTTCCTACAGCAGCTACTTCGAGCACGATTACGCCTCCGCGGGTGATGAGTTGAACACGACGTACGTACCGGACGAACCCGAAGAAACCGGTGCGCAGATGCTCAGCGAGCTCGTTATGGGCGGCGGCGGCCACCTCATGGACGCCGTGATACACAAAGGCCAGACCCACATGTACGTCCTCGGTACGGCGATCATGTGCGTCTACCTCGGTTTCGACGGATTCACGTCGACGTTCCAGCAGAAGCTGTACCGGCACTACACCTGTTCCATCTTGAACCAGATCTTCTTCACCACATGTTTCAGCGCGGTGTTCTCCTTAGGCTGGTTGTTAAGCACGAACCAACTCACGGAAGTGGTCCTATTCATGGGCCGCCACCCGGGGGCGATTCAGGATGTTTTCGTGCTGAGCGTCAGCGCGGCGGTTTCGCAGTTTGCGATTTCGTACACCATCTTTTGCTTCGGCGCGGTGACCTTGGCCTCGGTGATGACGTTCCGGCAGTTCATATCCGTGGTGATTTCGTGTTTCCTGTTCGGCGCGCCGTTGTCCGTGTTGCAGTGGTCAGGGCTCGCGATGGTGCTGGCGCCGGTGTTTGACCGAGTCTGGCAGGAACGGCGCCAGCCTGAGATTTTCAGCAAATCCCCGGGGGGGGTGCAGGTACGTATGTATTGGTATTGGGCCTTTACCAAATCCGGGGACACTGTTTTCTTTCCCATACGAGACTGACACTTTCTTTTTCACAATCAGACGACGTACGGGGGAAACTTTTACGACGAGGTGGATGAGAGCCCGCGCGCAGGGGGCGGGTTCGGGGGGGCGAATACCGGGGCGATTCCGGAGAATTATTTCAGCGCGAAAGGCACGGGGCACACGCCGCGGTCGTCAAACAACTTTTCGCCGCGCAGCTCGGAGAGTACGCCGCGCTCCAGCGCGTCGGAAGGGCTGTTTTTTCGCGCGCCGAGCGAACGCCCCGACGCGGACGACCGAAGTAAGTTAGGAAGGAAGTAGTACCGGTCGATACGCGGTGATGCACGCGAACGAGTGCGGACTAGACAGTAGATCTAAGTAGTTGAAACCAATAGGGATGGAAAACCATTGAGAAACAAAAAGCAACACTCGACATAATCAGTAGTGAGAGAGAGTCTTCGTCCCATCACACACTCCTCACCGCGCGTTCGCGATGGGTGTGTTCCCGCACGCCGTCCACGTGCCGTGTGCCTTTGGTGTGCCGTGTACGGTGTCGCGCCGGGACGTGCGTCGCCCCCGAAGTCGCCACTGCGTGCCCCCAAACGCGTCGCCAAACGACGACGCGACGACGTACGTCCCAACCGATCGCGTCGCTGCGTTGCAAAGCGAAGGCGCGTACGCGGTGCTGGCGAAAGCCACGGCGCTTGAGAAACAAGGGCGGAACATCGTGCATTTGGAAATCGGCCAGCCCGGTTTTCCGACACCGGCGCATGTCGTGGAGGCGGGCGTTCGCGCTATTCGGGAAGGCAAGACGAAATACGCGGCACCGGACGGCACTCCGGGGTTACGACAAGCCATCGCTACACATGTTTCGGAAACCCGGGGCGTTTCCGTTTCGCCGGAAGAAGTAGTGGTGGGTCCGGGCGCGAAGCCTGGTTTATTTTTCCCCACCCTCTGCCTTGTGAACCCCGGCGACGCCGTGATTTACCCCGACCCGGGGTTCCCGACGTACAAAGCCATGATATCCGTCGCCGGGGGCGTCCCCGTCCCGGCGCCGTTGCGCGCGGATGGGAAAAGCTTCGACATGGAGGTTTTACGAAAATTGATAACGACAACAAAGCCAAAGCTGCTCGTGGTGAACTCCCCGGGAAACCCCACCGGGGGGGTAGTGCCGTTAGAGGACATCACGGAAATCGTCCAGCTCGCCATTACACACGATTTCTGGATCATGAGTGATGAGATATACGGCCGGCTGGTGTATGACGACACGGTCGCGCGCTCTTGCATTTCCGTTCCGGGCGCGAAATCGCGCACGATCCTGGTGGACGGGTTTTCGAAAACGTTCTGCATGACGGGATGGAGGTTGGGGTGGGCCGTGATGCCTGCTGAGCTGGCGCGACAAGTAGAGCTTTTAGCAACGCACTCCTACGGCTGCGTCGCCCAATTCACGCAGGAAGCCGGGGTCGCGGCGCTTACCGGTTCGCAAGACGGTGTCGAGGAAATTAAAGCCGAGTATAAAAAAAGACGCGACTTCGTGGTGGAGTCGCTGAACGCCATAAAGGGGGTCAATTGTCCCATTCCAGACGGGGCGTTTTACGCGTTCCCCGACGTATCTGCGTACGGCAAGACGTCACAGGAAATCGCGGACGCGTTGTTAAACCAAGCCGGCGTCGCCGTGCTTCCGGGCACGGACTTTGGAAAAAACGGCGAAGGAAAAATTCGGATATCCTACGTGGGCGAGATGGAGACGTTGAGGGAGGGGATGAATCGGATCGCGAAGTACTTCGAGGGGCTGGAGGTGATGGAGTAGACGGTAGTAGTAAGAGATGTGTGGTACTAAGCAAATCTCAAACAGTTTTCGCGTCTCGATTCCCGTCGTCTCGAACATCTCGTCTCGAACGTCTCGTCGCGTACGTTGTCACAAAACGCACCGCACCCGTCCTCCTTACGAATCCGCGGATTGGATCCCCGCGTCCGTGATTTCGAACTCGCCCTCCGCTTCCGGCAGGTTGGGAGCATCGACAACCTTCAGAACCCGGTTCCCCGCCCGGCCTTTGCGCACGGCGCACCGGATGTGCGACGCGTGCGCCAGGACGTGCCCGCCGATGGCTTTCTTCGGGTCCGCCCCCGCGAAGGACATCCCCGAAGGGTCCGCCTGTACCTGGTTCGTGTACACCACCGCGACGTTGAACTCGTCCGCGAGTTTGTTCAGCATGCTGAGGAACTGCCCGAGTTTCTGTTGCCGTTCGCTGAGTTCGCCTCTTCCCGTGAAATCCACCCGGAAGTGCGCCATGATGGAGTCGATCACCAGCAGCTTGAACGGCTCTTCCGACATGCGCGCGGTCAGGGCGATGAGCGCGGTGCGCATCATCTCGTGCGTGAAGGTTCTGGCGACCAGGATGTTATCAAGAACAGCCTTGGCATCCAGGTTGAACCTGTCCGCTATTTTGACGATCTTCGACGCGCAGAACGTGCCTTCGGTGTCGATCCAAGCCACCTTGGCGCAACCCCCGCCTTCCTCAATCGGGAGCTGCGTGGTCACGGCGAGGGTGTGGCAAACTGATGAGATAGGTAAAACAAAGTGTCAGTCTTTCGGGCCATGTGATAGAGTACTCGAGTAATTACTCTGGGCAATCGGCAAACAGGGAGGCGGATTTGGGAAACGCAACACGTACTTTGTGTTTTCCCGGTTCGCCACTCGCCGTACATCTCGGTTATGGAGCGGGTAGGGACGCCCCCGCCGAGCACGGAATCCACGGTTTCCGCGCCGGTTTTGATGTGAATCGTATCCCGTCTCAGCTCCATGAATTCGGTCGCGGTCACGAACCCGCCCGCCTGTTCCGTGGGCAAAATCTTCGCGCACGCCTCGAGCACTTTGGCGTTTCGCCAGAAAAGTGTCAGTATTGTATGTGCAAACAGTCGGAGGGATTTGGGAAATGCAACACGTAACGTACTCTTCTCGACTTTTGCGTCGCTCAAGCCTTTCAGCTCGATGAGCTGTTTCTTGGTCACGGTGAGCAAGGACTTGACCGTGGCGTACCCGCCGTCCTTGCATTTCTGGTGTGTGTGGGTTGGCCGGGTTGGCCGGGTTAGGAAGGAGGTACGGGTTGGATTGTTTGTTTGATTCGAGGGACACGAAACGTGGACGCGAAGGGTAGTTTTCGCGTCCGTCCGCGCCGAAAACCCGAAAACGACGAAAAACACGCTAAGCGGCGAAGGGTAGTTTTCGCCGCTTTCTTTTTCGGCGTCGGTCGGCTTAGCGTGTTTTTCGTCGTTTTCGGGTTTTCGGCGCGGACGGACGCGGAGGGGTTTGAGAGGCGCGCGGGTTGGGTGTTCCGGATGTGCGCATCACGCGAGCGAGCCGCCTGTACGAACCTTGATGTCGGTCATGGATATGCCGGAGTTCTGCAGTTCCTCGATGGGCACGAACGGTTGCGGGAGCTGCTCGTACTGTGGCGGTCGGGTCAGGCGTGAGGGGGAAGAGCGTGTCAGGAACGGAAGAGCTGGGCGTGAGGAAGGAAGCGCGAGCGGGTCAAGAGGCGTTTGGGAGACGCGGTACGCGGAGACGACGCGCGCGCGGAGGACAGGACGGGCGTGGTGTGCGATGCGTCAGGGTGGGGCGGTCGATACCCCGCGACGTACGCTGGGCTCGTCCAAAGCACCTTCGTCGGCGTCCGCCTGGAGGGTTTGCGCGGTCGGGTCGTACGCCTGGGTCTGGGTGGTCGGTCGTTGCGACTGCGTCACCGCGACCGGCTGCGTGGCGGCGATTTGCGCCTCCATTGCGATGAGGGGAACGGGGGGGGGAGAGAGGAGGGGGGCAGGTTTGTGGAGACGCGAATGCGGCGTGAACGCGCGCGTGGAGTGAACGCCGCGGCCGAGGCGTTGTTTCAAGAGGGTGCCAAGAAACTTTTTCACACACAGCTGTGCGCCGAGACGACGACGACGAGACCGTTTTTGATTAAATACGCAACAACACGCTCCTCACATGCTCTGTTTCAGCTCCTTGACCATCATGTCGATGAAGGTATCGTTGCTCACGAGCTTGTACATCGCGGCCCTAACGGCGTCGCGATTCAGGCTCTGACCGCCCGGCGGGGATGGCGCCGGGTCGCTAACGACGGAAACCGTCTTTTCCTTTTCCTTCTTCGCTCGCGCTTTTTCTTTGGGCGCGACGGGCGCAGCCGCCGCGACTGGAACGGGCGCAGGCGCGGCGTATCCGGGCGGCGCCCCGTTTGTCGCGCTCGACACCGCGCCCCCTGAAGAAGCCGCGGCGAAGAACGCGGCGACGCTGTCTTCCCGTGGGTCCACCACCGGCGCGTGCGCTGCCACGGGCGCGAGCGCCGCGGGTCCCGGCGCCGGCGCCGCACTCGCCAGCGCCGTGCCGAGTTCCATCGTGGCCAGCGCGGTTTCCACGCTCATCCCGGTATGCGGCGCTTTCGGCCCGAACGCGTTTGTGATTTTGTTGAACAGCTCGGACATGGCGTCGCACTCTTCCTGTTTGTAAAACCAGATCCCGTTCACTTCGGTTTCGTTTTTGTACAGCAGGTAGGGCGGCGACCGCTCGAACTCGAAATCGCCGAGCAGGTTTTCCACCGTGTTTTCGGCGCTCAGTCGGTTCAGCACCACGAACTGGAAGATTGGTTCCACGGACCGCCGCACCACGAACAGCGAGCCCTCTACGTTTTTCCGTGACCACGCGGAAATGTCGATGTCGAAACCGTACAGAGTCACGTGGCTCGCGGTTCCCAGGATCTCGGTGACGTGCGGGTCACTCCGGCGCAACGTGGACAGCGTGGCGAGATCTTTGCTCTTCTCGTCAAGCAAGGGTTTCTTTTGCTTCGGCGCCATCGGGGCTGATGGTGGTGGTGGCTCACCCGGTCGGTTCAGTTCCTAGACTCGTTCGTCGCACGTGTTACGAAACACTCTACTAAACTCGTGTGTCTTGATCGGCACGAGCAATCGCTTCGATGCGCGTCTCGGTGTGCGCGGTGGTCCGCGATCGCGCCGAGATTATTTCCGCGCCCTGTCTGAAACAAACTTGACGAAGTACGTCGTCCCTCGAACACTCTCCGACTGTCGATTTTGTCGTCTGCCCTCACTTCGCTGCCTAGGCTCACTTCGCGCCGCGCGCGCGCCCCGGGCGCGCGTAGGGGTGTCGCGGAGGACGGGGCTCTCCGCGGAGCAGGTTGGGGAGAGGGAAGTCGCGTGAGAAGGACGTGAGGCGCACGAAGCGGTGGGTGGTGCGAGTGCGCTTTCTTTTTCGGTGCCGTTTCCCGGGCGCCTCCCATTCGCCAAATGCGGAAAGCCAGCGATGAGGTCGTCGCGGGGGCCTGGGCCGGTTTAGTGGGCACGGTGTTGGGGTACCCCCTGGATGTGGTGAAGAGCCGGATGCAGACGGGAAACATGGGTGGGGTGGGGGGATTTGGGAAGGCGAAGCACGGCAAGTTCAATGGACGGCACAACACAGTTCATAGGCCAACCTTCATTCGCACGTTTTCGCATCTCGCAAAGCAACAAGGCCTCGCCGGGATGTACAAAGGATTGGGCCCACCTGTCTGTATGATGATGATGATGAACTCGGTGAACTTCACCGTATTTAACCGGTTGAAAGATAAATTCGTGGGGGGTAATCACCCGGTCGGGTTTGGAACGAACACCTCCGCGATAAACTGGCGCGTCGTGGCCGCCGGCGCGGCGGTCGGCCCGCTGTGCGCCGCGATCGGCACGCCGTTCGAGCTCGTGAAACTACAACTGCAGCTGGACGGCGTGAATGCGACCAAAAACAACGGAGGTCAAAACAATTCAAACACGAAACCACTGAACGCGCACGCACCTCGTAACGGCCAAAACTACCGAGGGGCGCTGGATGCCGCGAAGAAGCTGTACAAATCGTACGGCCCTCGGGTGTTCTACCTGGGCTTCGGGGTCAACGCGGCGAGAGAGATGCTGTTCAACGCGATGTTCTTCGGAACGTACGAACACGTCCAGTTCGGGCTACGGAACGAGTATGAAAAACGAGGAGTCAACGAATCGACAGCGATAGCGTGTGCGGGTGGACTCGCAGGTGCTTTCGCTTGGTGGGGTAGTTTACCGCTCGATTGCGTAAAGAGCGGAATTCAAGGGCAGGATCTGCGGAACGGGGGCTGGGACGAATTGAGAAAAACGGGCAAGGTTGGCATTCGCGAATCGTACAAAAAAGTTTTGAAAACCAGGGGCGTGTTTGGTTTTTTCTCAGGCGCGGCGCCGTCCGTGGTGCGGTCGTTCCTCGTGTCTGGCTCCCGGTTCGTCGCCTTCGCGGGGGCCATAAAAGTCATGGAAGACGGTAGAAATGTTGCGTGAGGTGAATATGGAACTACTCTGCTGTTTCGTTGATACAGACGCCGCCGCCGCCAAGGCGGACGGTAATAACACACTTTCGCTGGTAGTATCGTATCACCACTCGTCGTCCTCGTCCTCGTCGTCGTCGTCATCATCGTCCTTGTCGTAGTCTATCGGCCAGCACCCCATCGGACCTAGCACGGACTCCGCGAGCGATCGAAGAACGAAGTGTTCGCCCGAGGCGTTCCCGAACCGTTCCACGATGTCGCTCTCTTCGATTGCGAAGTATATCCCCTCTGCACCGGTGGCGAACGTTACAAGTCCTTCGTCGTCGGTTTCGGACCAGTCCTTGGGCATCACACCGCGCTCTTTGGCGCGCTCGAGATATCGCGTGAACTCGTCCACCACGCCGTTGTCGCCGTCGTCGTCGTCCCCCGGCTGCGGCGTTTCGCGGCGGCGAGATAACCCCCCGGAGCTCACCCGCGGACGTGTACTCGTCTTCGCACCGGAACCTGAAGGACATCACGAAGCGCTCGTATATTCGTTGGCGTTTGATGCCGTGACACCAGTTCCCGCTGCTGGGCCCCGCGTTTGCGTTGTTCAGCAAGGCAGCAGCAGCCTGAATCTGTCCCACGTTCGGCCCGGGCGCCGACGGAGTCTCCACTGGTTTGCCGCACATCTTTTTGTGCGCCTTCCAGTCCACGTTTTGACACGCTTTGCCGCAGTAACGAGCGGTTTGGCATCGCACGCACTTCTTCTTCCCAGGTGCGTCGCAGCCCGGGGCGTCGCACTTGTGTTCCCCGACCGTTGCCTGTTTCTGAGACCCGAGGCGCACGTGTTCCATCATCGCGACTATCGCGTCTTCGCTCAGTCCACTCCCTTCGTACAGAGCGATGAACTTGGCGCGGTCGGCTTCGCTCGTATCGTCCATGGCGTCGGGAACGAAACACACGAGCCACGCGTGCGGGGAGGTTGTGTCATCAGAGCTCTCGGAAACGTAAACGAAACATCTCGCGAAGGACTTTTTGGTTTCGGCGTTTCGAGGTCGCATCTTCTCGTCAAAACCCTCGATGAAACCCGGCCGCGTAACCACGTCTTTCCAAAAACACGCGCTTTCCATCTTGGAACATCCAATCTTCCGCCGTCCGTCCCCAAAGCCCCTCGCGCGCCCCGACCATCACGGTCGCACGCGTTTTATTCGCCCCCGCGGTTTCGCAGCTCGAAACGATCCCGCGCGTCGCAATTTCCGAAATGGAGGCTGCTATTTTGGAAGCCTGCGAGGGCATTCCCCTTGACGAGGTTGAGTCCTTGACCCTCGATTCCAAGGTACAATGCGGGCAAATAACCGGCCTTGACTCCGCGGTGTGTCTCGAGGAGCTCTCAATGGTAAGCTGCGGCGTGACAACGCTCGACGGGTTCCCACTGCTAGCCCAGTTAACCTCACTTGAGCTGAGCGACAACGGCATTAAAGGCGGGTTGAAAGCCCTCGCGGGGCTCGTTCGCCTGACCGAGCTGAACCTGGGAGGGAACAAGATCGCATCTTTAGACGAGCTGAACGACATCAAACACCTGCCGCTTCTTCAAATCGACTTGGAAGGGAACCCGTGTGCGGACGAAAGCGAGGAGTACCGACGCACGGTGTTCGGGATGTTCCCAACGTTAATGCTGCTGGACCGGAAAGACAAGGAAGGGGACGAGGTGGAGGAAGGGTCCGACGAAGAGGAGGACGAGGAAATTGTTTCCGACGACGATGACGACGACGACGCGAGCGACGCGTCCGACGACGACGACGACGCCGCGGACGACGACGAACCGATTGAAATTTCGGACGACGACGACGAGGACGACGAAGACGAAGAAGAGGCTAGTGACGACGACGACGAACCCGGCTTGGCCGCCCTGGTGGGCGCGCCCCTGGACGACGACGACGCGGACGAGGGATTCGAAGCCACGTCCGATCCCGAAAGCGAGGATTTCGAAGACCCCGAAGATGACGCGGAGGACGAGGACGCGCAGGCGGCGAAGAAACCGCGGACAGTGTAAAGGAAAGTTTGCTTGGAGTTTTGTTGCTCGTTTGCAAAGCAGGACGGTAACACACGTTCCCGAGAGACTGGAGGGAAATTAATGATGATGAGCGCGTTGGTAGCGGCGGCGTTTTCAATAAATGAACCTTTTGGGATTTTCACTTTTTACCGAGCCTTTTCTTTTTCTCATCGTCTAGGGTTCCCCCGCCAGTCCTTCCTCGTCACTCGATCGACGCGCGCCACCACCGCGGCGTCGCGCTCGAAGGGTCGTGCACCTCGCGATGGGTGGCCGTGGTGTTGTGGCGCGCTTGGCGCGTCTGGGTTGGCGCGAGACGCGGGTGGTGGCATCATCCGGGGCCGCGAGAGGCGCCGCGCCGTGCGCGACCGCGATCGGGAGAAACGAGTTTTCCGCCCCGACTTTCTCAAAGAGGCAACACACCGACGCCACCGCGACGTCGCCCTGGAGCTCAACGCGAGGCGTGACGCACGGCTTCGCGGCTGACACGAGGACGCATAACAACAAAGCACTCGGAAGGCGTCACTTCGCATCGGGTTTGGCAAAGGGCGGGGACGAGACGGACGATGACGATGAGGATGAGGATGAAACCGATGATGAATCCGAAGATGATGATGATGATGGTGATGACGACGACTCCGACGACCTGGACGTCGCCGGCGTGTTACCCCGGCGCGAAACCTTACCTGAGACGCAGGGCGACATGTTAGACGTTGTGAACGTCCCTGTTTATACGATTTCGGGTGAGAAAACGGGTGAGTTCGTGACGCTTCCGGGGCGGATATTCGACGTCCCGTTACGGGTGGACGTCGCGCAACGGGTGGTGGTTTGGCAGCGCAACAAAAAACGCCGAGGCCTGCACAAAACGAAAACGCGAGCGCAGGTTAAAGGCACCACTCGGAAGGCTCGGCCTCAGAAAGGGTCCGGCAGAGCACGCGTTGGTGATTTAAGAGCGCCTCAGATGCGCGGCGGGGGCGTGGCGCACGGCCCGGTTGTGCGTTCGCACGCCACCAAGTTGCAGCGCAAGGTGCGCAAGCTCGGGTTGAAAATCGCGCTCTCCGCGAAAGCGGCTGAGGGGCGGGTGGTGGTCATCGATAACTGTCACGAAGGTGTTTTGTCCCCGAAAACAAAGTGGCTGGACAGCGCGCTTGACAAGCTTCTTGGCGTGGGTGCGCTCGCCGCGGGGGAGCGACAGCACAGCGTGCTGTGCGCCGAGTTGCCCCCAACAGAAGACACCCCCGGCGCACTGAAAGGAAAGCGAAGGGACCCGGTTTCCAGCGATATGGTGGATTGCTTGGAATCAAACGGCAAGCGCGCCTCAAAAAACCTACCCCACGTGCACGTCATGCACCAGAAAGGTCTGAACGTGTACGACGTTTTGCGCTACAGGAGCTTGGCGATCACGAAGGGCGCGCTTGCAGAGCTCATCGCGCGAATCGACGCGCCGGTGAAACGGTGAGGTAAGTGAAGTAGTGAGGTGAGGTAGTTGTAGCTCCTTTGACTTAAGTAAAAGGAGCGCAGATGTTGTGATCCGGATTCAGAGCCATTTAGTTTCTCACGGATAGATACTTAAATGGATACTTAAAAACTCCCATCGTCATATATCACCACTGCATGAACATCTCTTTGGTGTACCCCAGTTTTTCGAACGCGGGCATCACCGCGAACTTGATCATTGGCGGGGGGCCGCAGAGTAGGATTTGCGTGTGCTTGCCTGGCGGGGGCATGTGTTTTTTGATCATCTCGGGGGTGATGAACCCTTCGGAGAATTTCCACTTCTCGTTCGGCGCCTTGTCCACGGTGTAGTGCACGGAAAACTTATCCCCGTTTTTAACAGCCGCCGCGTCCAGCGTTTCACGCAACAGAATGTCCTTCTCGGTTTGGTTGGCGAAGAGCAGGGATATTTTTGTTTTATCGTTTTTGTCGCGGAGCATCTCCGCGCTTATCTGTTGCATGGGCGTGATCCCCGAACCCCCCGCGATCATCCCCACGTGTTTCGCTTTCCTTACCTCGAACCCGCCGCCTTGCGATTTTAGCTTTTTAATAGCAAACAAACCTTTCCCCCGGTACTCGTACCTACCCTTGGGCCCAGAAAAGTCCAAGGTATCACCCACCCTCAGCGAATGCATGTGCTGGCTCACCTTGCCTCCCTCGGGGAACTTTTCGCACGGGAAGTACACCTTAATCACGAAATCCACGTGCCCGACGTCGTGATCGGACGAGGTTGGCGTGTACGGCCGGCCTTGTTCCGCGCCGTCCTGGTCGGTGTAGGACAATTGGACGTGCTGCCCCACGGGTAACCCTAACACGTGTTCCTTAGTGGGCAGGGCGAAGCGGAACAAATGCGTGTCGTGCGACAGTTCGGTTCGTTCAGTCAACACCAACGCAACCTTGGTAGACGGATCGGTCAACGTCGTCTTGGGCTTTAACGTCTTCGAGAAGAAATCCAAAAGCACCACGAGCCCGACGCACACCGCCGCGACGGTCAACACCAAAACCTCCACGTCCATTTCTTTCGCAAAGGGGGGGATGGCGAACATGGTTTGATGAGCCGGTCCGGGTCGCGCCACGCACGACGACGCGCGAGTCGCGGGAATGGGGACGGGCAGGCGACACGATGGATGTACACGTCCAGAATATTTCTCGCCGAGAAACGAGCGGCCGGCGAGACCACGTGGCCGGCGGTTTTCATCCTGACTGGGTGCCATACGAAAAGTACGTCGTCTTTGCATGTGTTGATAAAGGGATTGGTTAAGTGCGTTTTGAGTATATGGACGCAGAAAGTGACATAATGCGCAAGAAAACGTCTCGTAAAGAGGCATGAACTCCAGGTTTCCGTGAGCATCTCTTCTGTGACTAGTTGCACATAGGATGATCTGGGTTCCGCTGGTCTAGTTGGTTATGACGTTCGCCTCACACGCGAAAGGTCGCCGGTTCGAACCCGGCGTGGAATAAATCTTTTGCTTGCCTTGCCTTCGCCTCACACGCGAAAGGTCACCGGTTCGAACCCGGCGTGGAATAAATCTTTTGCTTGCCTTGCCTGTGTACAGGGTGACGTCCTCTATCTCGTGAGCAATTTTCAGGCCAATCGGAGATCATGCGGCTCCATGAGGACGCCCAAGGCTGGGTGATGGTGATGCTCCATCTTGTGAAATTTTGGAGAAAAAAGTTTCCCAAAATTTTGACCTAATGGTTTTTGCACCACTTCAGTCTGTCAGTAATAACGCTTTTCTCGGAAGCCTCGACGCACAACGACGCGCACACGACACCCACCGCGATGGACTCCTCCGCATGGGCGCGCGGTACTGTTACCCCCGCGACCGTAGTGCACAGGTCCTTCCCGCAAGCACTCATCCCGGGCCTCCCCGACCACCTCGTCGTCGCGCACATTCTGAGATCTGAGTATTTCGACGATCGCGCCGATCTCGCACGGCTCCCAGCGGTGAGCCGCGCGATGCGCGACGCGGTGGCAGCGACGGGCCCGTGGGACAAGGAGGCGTTGTGTAAGGCTGCTCAAAACGGCCACGAGGCGATGGTGCGAGGGCTGATCGAAGCGGGCGCGGACGTTAACGAGGCAAAGGATGACGCTTCGCCGCTGTACATTGCCGCTGAATTTGGCCACGAGGCGGTAGTACGGGCGCTGATCGAAGCGAAATCCGACCTCGAGTGGACAGACTTTGTTGATGGCGAGCGCCGCTGTACATCGCCGCTCTTAAAGGCCACTCCGCGGTTGTGCGCGTATTGATCGAGGCGGGCGCGGACGTCGACCCGGAAAGGGGTCTCGAACACGACTACGAAGACTACGGTCGCAAGGAAACCAAGAGGCCGCTGTACATTGCCGCTCAAGAGGGCCACGAGGAGGTAGTGCGGTTGCTTATCAAGGCGGACGCCGACCTCAACACGAAAAAGTATTACAACGAGGGTTCAACCACCTGGAACTTGGGTACGCCCCTCCATGTCGCCGCTGAAAAGGGCCACAAGGCGGTAGTGTGGGCGCTGATCGAGGCTGGCGCGGATGTCAAGGCGACGTCTGATGCATCCTCCGGTCAAGGCGATACGCCGCTGTATTGCGCCCTTTCTTCTAACCACGAGGCAATAGCGCGGGAACTGATCAAACAGGGCGCTGATGTTAACAAGATTGGGACAGAGGGGACGCCGCTGAACCTCGCCGCTTATAACGGCAACGAGGCGTTGGTGCGGGCGTTGCTCGAGGCGGGCGCGGATATCCACAATTACCCGTTGGATGATGAGTATAACATCGATACGCCGCTGTACATCGCCACGACAAAGGGTCACAATGCGGTGGTGGGGGCGCTGTTCGAGTTGGGTGCCGACGTCAACCATGCGAATTATGACGGCACGACGGCACTGTTAAAGGCCGCTCAAAAGGGCCGCGAGGCAGTGGTGCGGGCGCTGATCAAGGCGGGCGCGGATGTCAATAAGGCAAACGATCTCGGTGTGACACCGCTGTACGTCGCCGCTCAAGACGGCCACGAGGCGGTGGTGCGGGCGCTGGTCGAGTTGGGTGCGAATCTTCACAAGGCAAGGAATAGAGGCGCGACGCCACTGTACAGCGCCGCTCATAACGGCCACGCGGCGATCGTTCAAATTCTCAAGGATGCCGGCGCCGCGTTGTGACGTCGGAAACCCCGGCGTGTATTTCTCCCAAACCGGGCGGAAGCGAACTGCAAACGCGATGCGTACGTGTAGTGATGAATGTAAAGAGACGAGCGCGCGATGTACGCAGCAGTACCACGATGTTTTTTTTTTACCTTCGTACTTTTTTGCCACTCCCATTATAACGCTTTTCTGGGAAGCCTCGACGCACAACCTCGCGCACAACGACGCGCACAAGACACCCGGTCCACATGTCCTCCGGCGCAGCGCTTACCGCCGTGACTGCCGCGATCGGTGGTATCGCGATCGCCACTACTCCCGCGAGCCCTAACGACGCGCAAGAAGCCATCCCCGGCCTTCCCGACCACCTCGTCGCCGAGCACATCGTCAGATCCGAGTATTTCGACGACCCCGCCGATCTCGCTCGGCTCCCAGCGGTGAGCCGCGCGATGCGCGACGTGGTGGCAGAAATGGGGCTGCGGTTTGAGGAGCTTGATGAAAAGCGTGCCGTGGATCTTGGATGTTTAAGCACGCTGCAGCGCATGCAACGGCAAGGTCGCCTGTCGCGTCAAGAACTCCTTTGTGAGGCAGCGGCCAAGGGTGGACATCTCGAGAAGTTGCAGGCGTTGCGTGCAAACGGCTGGCCGTGGGACAAATCGACGTGTTGGGCGGCGGCTTTGGGCGGGCACCTTGCGGTGCTGCAGTGGGCTCACGCAAACGACTGCCCCTTGGACGTGGGGACGTGCTGGAGGGCGGCTTCGGGCGGGCACCTCGAGGTGCTGCTGTGGGCGCGCGCGAACGGCTGCCCGTGGGACGAGCAGACGTGCTCGTGGGCGGCGAGGGGCGGGAAACTCGAGGTGCTGCAGTGGGCGCGCGCGAACGGCTGCCCGTGGGACGAGATGGAGCTGCACATCGCCGCTGAAAAGGGCCACGAGACGGTGGTGCGAGCGCTGATCGAGGCAGGCGCGGACGTCAACAAGGCGATGGATGACGGCATGACACCGCTGTACATCGCCACTACAAAGGGCCACGAGACTGTGGTGCGAGCGCTGATCGAGGCGGGCGTGGATGTCAACAAGGCAACGAATAGCGGCGTGACGCCGCTGTTCGCCGCCGCTGAAAACGGTAATGAGGCGGTAATGCGGTTGCTGATCAAGGCGGGCGCGGATGTCAACAAAGTTACGGATAACGGCGCGACGCCGCTGTACGTCGCCGCTCAAGAGGGCCACGAGACGGTGGTGCGGGCGCTGATCGAGTTGGGCGTGGAAGTCAACAAGGCAAAGAATAACGGCGCGACGGCGCTGTTTGTCGCCGCTCAATTTGGCCACGAGACTGTGGTGCAGGCGCTTGTCGAGGCGGACGCGAAGGTCAATAAGGCAATGGAGGACAGCACGATGCCGCTGTACGCCGCCGCTTTAAACGGTCGCGAAGTGGTGGCGCGGGCGCTGATCGAGGCGGGCGCGGACGTCAACAAGGCGAGGGATAACGGCGCCCGGCGCGACACCGCTGTCCGTATCTACGACACCCGTTTATAACATCGCTCAAGGGGGCCACGTGGCGGTGGTTCAGATGCTCAGGGGTGCCGGCGCGGTGTGACGACGGAAAGGCCGGCGCGTATTGCTCCCAGCCCGAGCGGAAGCGAAATGCGCAGATGCGTACGCGAGTGATGAATGAAAAGAGACGAGCGCGCGATGTAATACTACGGACAGCCATGCCAAAAACATTTCTTTTTACTACTCTACGCGCACCGCCCGCTCTTTCCGTTTCTCCTCCGCTATCCGCCGCACCCCCCCTTGTATTACCTGTCTGTGCTCCTGGTCCCTTTCAATCAGCCACCCCGGAACCTCTCGCTCCGAAATAACCCCGCACCCCAGACACACGTTTTCGTGGTAAAACACCGCGAACTGCCCGGCCGCCAATCCCTGGTCATCGCGGTCGATCACCACCACGCCGGTTGCGCCGGTTTCGTCCAATTTAACGGTACACCCGTACCGGTTCTCGCCGTGCCGCACTTTGACGAATAGCCTCGAGGCTTTCGCAGCAGCCCTGGCTTTTTCCGATATTTCGCAAATGTCGGAAGAAAGAGCGTTGCTGCCGGGTTTGGGAGCGGTCAGGTCGAAGTCGTCGGGTACGGCCATGGGCGGGTGCAACACTTTTTGTTCGGAAGAAGCATCGTCTCCGTCGTCCCCTACCGCCCCGAGCACCCACCCGTTTTCATCCGAAAAAGGCACCTCCCCCGATATCCAGTTGAACTCCCCAACACTGAAAGTGCTTCGTGATTTGTCCACGCCTTTGTTGTCTTTCGTTACGTACACCACGTTACCGCCGACGTCCTTCCGCGCCACGTACCACGGCCCGCCGGACAAACCCAGGCCTTGTCGTTGGCCGATGGTGTGGAACCAAAACCCGGCGTGCGTGCCTAGTTTTTGACCCGTTTCCAACTCAATAATTGACCCTGAAACCTCACCCAAGTGCTCCGCCACGAACTCGCTGAACTTTACCTTGCCTAGGAAACAAATGCCCTGCGAATCCGGTCGGTCCGCGTTTGGGAGGTTCGCGGCGTGGGCGACTTCGCGCAGTTTGTGTTTCGGCAAACCCCCGATTGGAAACGTTAAGTCCCGCAGCTGTTTTTGTGAAAGGTGCGCCAGGAAATACGTCTGGTCCTTGCGCGGGTCCCCGGAAAGAACCAGCTTGCGCGTACGCGTTTGGCGGGTTGGGTTTTCCAGGCCAGAAGTACTCGTGTCGACGGAAGCATAAGTACGGGCATCCGTACTCGTGGAAGCAACAGTACTTGTGGAAGCGACAGTACGGTCATCCGTACTCGCGTCAACGGAAGCAACAGTACTTGTGTCACTGTCCGCCACAGTACTCCGGTCCATCGCCGCGTAGTGCCCGCTCGCGACTCTATCGAACTCCCCCGGGAACTCGGTGGCGAGAAACTCCCTAAACGCGCCAAACTTCACCCGCGAGTTACAAAGCACGTCCGGGTTGGGGGTCCGGCCTTTTGCAATTTCGTCGATGGAGTGCGTCACGACTAAATCCCAGTACGCGTTGGTTAACGGGACAACCTTTAACGTGACGCCTAGCACGTCGCAAACCCCCTGGGCCACCACTAAATCGTCCTCCCACGGACAATTGGCCCAGTAGTTCCGGAAATCCTCCTGGAACCAGATCTGCAGGTAAAAAGCAGTCACGTCGTGCCCCGCGCTTTTCAAAAGCGTCAACGCGACGCTCGAATCGACGCCGCCGGAAAGGAGAAGCGCGATTTTGAGCTTTTTGTTGCCCCCCACCCCGACCGGCTCGCAGTGAATCAACAGCGACGGGTCGGGGACGAATGGGATTTGTGTTTTTTGTGTATCGCCGGCGTCGTCGTGTGCTCGAGGTTTTTGTGTGTCGTCGTCATATGAGGTACCACTCTGTTTGTCATCATGTTTATCGTCATCTGATGATGATACCTCGGTCGTGGCCACCGCTTCCGCTACCGCTTCCGCGGTGGACGGCGCGAAGGACGCGAGTTCCACCGGTAACACGCGGCGGTCACTGCCGAGCTCGGAGGGTACGTTTTTGGAACCCGGGAACGGCGGTGGGTCCACCCACCGCGAGGACGCGGGTTCGGTTTCGTCGTGCACGGCGCGCGCGGAAAATCCACGTCGGCGGGTCCCGGGTTTCAAAAGCGGCGGCGTGGGAAACGCTTTGGGACGAGTGCCGGGGCGAGGCGCGGCGGTTGCGCGGCCGCTGGATGCAGCACGCACACCGTCCAGCACAACGTGATCCCGTCCGCACCGCCCCCGAGGCGCCCCCGCGGGCAGGAGCGACGCCATCGCGGCGCGCGCGTGGAGTGAGATTTAATGAAGATTTGCAGGGAAAGAAAAGTGCAGAGGTTTGTTGACTCATCAAGAGGCACTCGAAAAGGTGCCCTCGTCGCTTCGTCGTACGCGGACAGACACGTTCGCTGCAAAGCTAGTTATTAAAACCCAAATATCTGCAGGGCAAAGCTTTATTTACCCTGCAGACACGTTCCCTCACCCCAGTACTACTCAAAACCCCGTCGCCGCGCGTACGCCCTCGTGGGTTAAAAGTTCCGTGAGCCCCGCTGGTTTCTGCGGGTGCGAACGCACCGCCACGTCCACTTCTTCGTCCGTGACCAGAAGCGTTATGCCTCGGAAGTGTTTGTGCACGCCCGCAGCGCCGGGTCTGTTTCCGGGTCTGTTTCCGGTGCCGATGTGACTCCCCCCCTGACCCCCCCCAGCATTCTGACACTCGCACATCCCCATCGCGAGGAGTCCTTCGAAGGCTCTTAGAAGAACCGGGCCTTTCGCGCGGCCCGCGTCGCCGAGAAAGTCGTTCGCCGCCATGCTTCGCAGCTCGTTCTCCACGTGGTTCAGGTTGAAATTCGTTAGGTTCCGGAACCGGCGCAAACGGGACATGGCGACGACTAAACACAGCTCCAGGACTGAGGAGCCTGCCAGGGACTTGACGTAGGTGTCTGCTAGTAAGGTGTTTGTTGCGTACAGAATATCCCGGGCGGTGATTAGTCCGACATTCCGGTCAAACCGGGAAAGCACCACCAACGCCAAGTCCCCCACCGACCGCGGCGTACACTCCAGCTGTTCGAACCGCGTGATACACGCCACCGCGGCGGGGGTGAGCAGCGCGGCATCCAAGGCTTGGTTGAACCGAACCGCGTACGTCGGGTCAGGAGGGAAGATGCTTACCGGACACGTAGTTGTGGTAGTACTGGTAACAGTACTGCCAGTAGTACTCACCGGAACAGTACCGGTACTCACCGGAACACCCGAGTTAGTGGTACTGATGGTAGTACTTACCGGAACAGTTTTAGTACTGCCAGTACTGCCAGTAGTACTGCTGTCCTCCAACCGCAGCGCCGCTTTCAGAAGATCAACCGCCCGCACGTCGCTCACGGGCGGCGCGAGTAAAATCCGCCGGAACGAAAACCGCGACCGCACGCGTTTTTCCAGCATCTCCACCGCGTCGTGCCTGGACGTCACGCCGACCACCGCGGCTTGGACCTGGTTCTGCTGTAACAAATCCATCACCGCGTATAGCAACGTCTGCTTGCTCTTCGCGCCGCCTTTGGCGAAAAGGTCGAACGCCTCTAGTACGAAAATCACCGCCCGACCGCCCTGTTCCAAAATCCTCAACACCTCCCTCATGAACCCGATGTTCTCCATAAAACCGGCGGTTCGCGAAAACAAAAGCTCGTCCCCCGCCGCGCAGAGCTGGTTGGCGATTTCCCGCATACCCACTTTTTCGTCCGAGTGCAGCATGCCGTTCAACCGCACCACCAGGGTTTTCTCGGCGCCGTGTTTCTCAATGAGCTCGTTAAGCGCGCTGATACAATACAAAAGAAAGTGTCAGTCTCTCGTAATGTGTATGAGTAAACAGTCAGAGTAATCTGTCCGATCAGGGAGGCGGAACGTGGTGATTGGGAAAGGCTCTTACCTGTCCAGCACCGTGGTTTTGCCGCTCCCGCAGGCGCCCACTAACAAAACGCTGTTGTTCTGCTCGCCCCGCACGGTGTCACCTAAAATTTCAACCAAGTGCTGTTGGTGGCCCGCGAGCTCGGGGCAGAAGTGTAGGGCGTGACGCGGCGGCGCGCCGGACCCGGTGCACTGAAGCAACCGACGGCGCAAGTGACGCGCCGCGGCGTCGCCGGCGCGGCGGTCGACGATCGGGGCGGCGACTGGGTGGACGGGACGCGTCGGCAAAGGAGTTGCTTTCGTCGGTTCTTTCGGAGTTTCTTTTGTCGGCGTCGGTTCTTTCGCCGGCGTCGGATCTTTCGGGTCGACACTTGGCGTCGGGTGCTTTTTCGCCGCGACACTCGGCGTCGTTTCTTTCGCCCCGACGCTCGTTCGGTGCTTCGTCGCCGTCGCCGGCGTTTGTTTCGTCACCGGCGTGGGTTGGACGGCGTCGCTTTCCACAGCACCGTCCATCACGATGGGTTCTATCATCGATCTCCCAGCACCGTCTTCTGGCCCTGGCAGCGAGTGTGCGTTTAGCCGTCGCCGCGGGGTTTCCGTTTCCGCGACGTCCGTGACGTCCGCGTCGCTCGCGCGTTCGCCGATGTACTTCGCGACTTTCCCCGGTCCGTCGAACCGTTTGCCGTTCGGGGAGACGAACCACAACCGCTTTCGTTTACCCCCCGAGGACGTGGACTCCTCGTACTTCGCACTCCACGAGTTCGACAAACGCTTACCCGTGTATTGAAACACTCTTTCGGAAAGCCGGCGCGTCGCGACGAGTGTGGGGTCGGTCGGGTCCACCAGGTCGTCACTCGTTGTTGTTTTTTGCAAATCGAACGTCGGCGAGTACACCGTCGGAGTCTCCTCCTCCTTACTCGGCGCCCCCTGCGTGGCCATGATTCCCTCCATAGCGTCGTCGTCGTCGTCGTCGTCGTCTGTACCTGAGTCATCACTTACCGATTCACCGCCCGGGTTCGATTCCGGGTGGGGCCCGCCGCCGCCACCTCCACGAACCCCGCCAGTCTCGGGTGACGCGAAGATCTCGGTTAGCGGGGACCTTCTCGGGACGGGCGATGTTCGATGGATGATGAACCCATCTTTGTCCCCCGACCGTCCTCGGTCCCTCGGGCTCACCCTCCGACCACCAAGCGGACTACCCAGCGGGCTCACCAAAGACGTCCCGGAAGGAGACGTACCGCCCGACCGAGACGATCGGAGAGGGGTCGGCATCCTCCCCGAACGCGATGCACCACACCCGTGCGCCAACCTCTGCGGCAAAAAAAAGGCACCCTTGTGACTTCTTTTTGGCCCACCGCACATTTCAAAAATTCGCTCTCCAGGCGGGCTCGAACCGGTGACCTTTCTTTCGCGATGCTGACGATGCTGACGATGCGCACGAAATCTTTTTGCCGACTTGCGAGTTTGCGGTCACAATATCTTTCCGACCACATGCTCCTTCGCGCACGCACAGCTGTGCCGCACGGGTGCTTGCTTCTCGGACCCAAAGTCGGCTCCACTCGACGCACACGCACGGGGGGGTTTGTGACCGCGCGGGCGCACCACACGTTTCCCGCGGTCGCACGTGCGTTGTCACTGTTGTCTTCCGTCCGATCTGTGTCCGACAAAACAACTAGGAATACTCGTACTGTCTGACTGTCGAAGAACACCAAAGCCAGTCTATTTGGTATTTGCGCCGACGCACCCGCTGCAAAAGCGGCCGACGCGACAAGGCACCCTCAGACCGCGGGGGCGATGGAGACGCTTCCCGTGCGCAACGGTGGTCGACCGCCGAGCGGCGAGCCACCCAGCTCGCGCGCTCACTCAACCGACGCGCACCTCACCGAATCACCCCCCGCGGTGCGTTCCCCACCGTTTCCCCCTACGCATGGCGTGTCGGAAACGCCAAAAGAACACTTGAGCGACAAAGATGCGAGGGGTCGCGTGACCGACACCGCGGGCGGCGTGGGGTGGGGTCACCCCCTCCACGCCTGCCACGCGCGCGCAACCTGTGCCACGTGTGCTTCGAAACCACAAACCTCGTCGCACGGACTGCGGTGCTTCCCGTAGCCACGCCGCGCCGTGCACCACCGCGCTCGCGCCAGACGGACGCCACGAAAAACGGGTTGTTGTCGGATGAGCCGTCGGTCGTGCTTTGTGACCGACTCGAGCCGATAACCGAAACGACCGCGTCACCGCCCTCCGACCTCACCGACGCCCACGACCCTGACCCCCATCCCGTTCCCCGACTCACGCACACAGAACAACCGGTTCGACGAGTTCGCATCCCCCGCGCGATCCGACGACCACGCGCTGACCGGTACGTCACCTGACACGACACGCGCGCGCGTGGCGAGGCGACACGCGCGCGATCGACCGCCTGCGCTTTTTCTTTTTTTTGGTGTTATTTTCCCCCTCAAAAAACTCCAATCGTTTCCTATACCCCGTCCAGGCGCGCGCGCCACTGGCACCCCGCATGCTTTGTTTAACACCACGTAATTAACACCCCGCAAACCCGCTCACCCCCACGACCCTCCTTCGCATCAATCTACCCCGCAGCCGAGGACGCGCGGGCGATTCGCACTTCGCGTTCGCACTCGGCGCGCGCGCACCGCGCCGCGAAGGACCACACGCTCGGCGGTGTTTTCGACAGCGGCGCGTCGCGGGCGGACGTCGAGGCGTCGAGGTTGGACCCGCGGCCGTTTAAGTTTTCGGAACAAGACGACGTGCCGCACAAGCGAGTGCTGCCGTCCAAGAAAAATACCACGGAAAGGACGCATCGGACGCACTCGGACGGACGCGCGAGCGTGTATGAAGCGACGTCGCCAAGCGGGAGCGGCGACGGCGACAGCCCGACGGTTCCAGGCGCGGTGACGACCACCGGCCACGGCGTCCGCGGCGATGCCTGGCTTGATCTAGCGGGCGTGCACGAATCCGACTTCGCACAAAGGGACCGGAGGGAGCGGTCGTCACACGAAGAAGACCACGGGCGCGGCGCGTCGCCCGGCGCGGCGTTGAGCTCGTCCGTCAAGGACAGCGCGAGTTCCCTGGAAACCAGCAGGACGAGCGGCACCAGCGATTCCGCGTACGCCGCGACACGCCTCGACTCCAACTCCAACTCGCTAAACGCGAACCACACTCCGGCCACCACGACCCCGATCTCCACGCAACGCGCACCTTTACGGTCGCTCCGGGACTACGAAAGGGCGCACCCCGAAGAATCGCCCGAGTACGGCCAGGGCGGCCTTGGGACGGTGGACGGCGAATCCGGTTTGTCCGCGGAGACGCTGATGGAGTCGGGCGGGTCGGGAACGTCGTCCGCCGCGGAAGGGGGCGATGGAAAACGATCCACCCGGAACAACGACGACCCACAACTGGAGCGCAACCTGGAGCGCATCAAAGGCGTCGCGCTGATGTTAGAAAGCGCGTTTGTGGATGACTTGTGTGGCGTGCTTGTTTGCGTGGACGAGTACGGTTTGGATTTGCTGTCGGTGCAATGCGTGAACATGAGCGGCACGTCCGCGTTGCACGCGGCGGCGCGCGGCGGCGGCATGAACGTCGTCAGACATCTAGTCACGAAAGCGTGCGCGGATGTAAACGCCACGGATACGTGGGGCAACACCCCCCTGGACGAGGCCCGCCAGGAAGGTACGGAACTTTCCCAATCACCACACATTCCGCGTCCCTGTTTGCCCATACGAGACTGACCCTTTCTTGTTAATCGTATCAGGCCACGAAACGCTTTGCCGTTTCCTCATCGCCGCGGGAGCGCGCACGGGGAATCGCGCCGAGGTTTTCTCGAATTCCGGGTCCGCGCACGGCGACGGGCTCGACCGGGACAGCGGGGACATGGCGTTTCTCGGCATGAACACGTCGAGTTTGAATCGAACCTCCTGTTTGGGTTCGAACGGGAACGGAAGCGACGAGACGCCGCATACCGGCCGTCGCCGCGGTCGGCGCTCATCCTTGAGCGACTTGTGTCTGGAGAACCTGCGCGACGGAAGAGGCGGGGCTTCTATTTCGGACGCCGCGTACGTCGCGCTGCGACAGACTGGAGGACACGCGGACGGGTCGGGGGTACGACCTGATTTTGACACCAACCCGGGGAATACAAGTTCCCCGTCCCCGGAACGCGACACAAAACAGCTCGTCGCCACGCCGCCGATGCGTTCCCCCCCCGGGACCCCGAGCGAAGACACCCCCCCTTCTTTAAGCGGGTACACGTTCGACCGAAAACGCGGGTCGTTTGCCAGCCTTTCAAACGCGAACGAGGGCTCGGGTTTCCGAGACGGCGGTGACGAGTGGGAAGTCCTGGCGTGCGACGTGCGGGTGGATAAGAAAGTCGGCGAAGGCGCGTTTGGGGAGATTCGCAAAGCCACGTGGAAGGGGTGCGAAGTCGCGGTGAAGACGCTGAAAGCGGATTGCCAGACCGACGTGATCGCATTGAAGGAGTTCAACCGCGAGATGAGCATCTGGAGCCGTTTGGTGCACCCCAACGTGGTGCAGTTTCTGGGGGTGGGGTATAAAAGAAACATCCCGCGGATCATGATCTGCGAGTTCATGGAAGGCGGTTCGCTGCAGCAAAAGCTCATGAGCATGCACCAGAGCGGCAAGAAAATGTTGTTTGACCAGGGTTTCGCGTTGCTGAAAGGCATCGCGAGCGCGATGACGTACATGCACAGCCGCAGGCCGTTCGCGGTGATTCACCGTGATTTGAAACCCGCGAACATCTTGTTAACACTCTCAGGCGACGCCAAGGTTGCGGACTTTGGACTGAGCAAGATGCTCGACATCGACACCCCGCGCACGCCCCGGGTGTCCGCCGGGAACGCCGCGTTACTCTCCGCCAGCCGCAACTCCAAAGACGACCTGGGTTTCGACGGTACCGACGGCACCGACGCTGGTTCAGTTCACGAAACTTCCCGAAACGTCCCCCCCAGCCCCTGCGTGTTCCTCACCCCGGTTCACCACGATTCGGGGTACCGCAAGCCCACGAATGAGGAACGCGCCGAGGCGGACCAGCTCGAGTCGCGGCGAAACGACTACGGCGAGAAGTTGTACTCCACGCTCTACGACCACTCGTTCCTCATGACCGGCGAAACCGGCGCGTACAAGTACATGGCCCCCGAGGTGTTTAAAAACGAAGCCTACGGCTTGAAGTGCGACGTGTATTCCTTCGCGGTCATCGCGTACGAGGTTTTCGAGGGTCTGATGTTGCTGCGGGACCCGCTTGTGTGGGCCAGAAACGCCGCCGGTACCGACCAGGTAAGACCGGCGTGGATGTTCCTCCCCGCGTACGACACCCGAAGGACCGCGGAAACCACGGAGCTGATGGAACAGTGCTGGCACGACGACCCGAAGGAACGGCCGACTTTCATGAAAATAGGAAGCGAGTTACGACGAATCGCGCGGATTTTACGCGCCGAACGCCCGACGCGGTACGGCTCGTCGAGTAAACGGTGGAAAAACGCGGTGAAAAAGGTGGTGGTAAAGAAAGGCGGTTCGGTGAAGGACGGGTTGTCCGCGTCGCGGAATGGACCTCGGGGGTCGGATCCGGAAAGCCCCGCATCGGATGATGACGAAAACGCCACGACAAACGCGCCGCAGTGCGGCGGGTGCGTGGTGATGTAAGAATAAATTTGCAAGCAAGAAAACACTATGGGAAGAAGAAGCGTTCTCAAAATACGTCACGTCAGGTGCCAATCTCAAACTGTTTTCGGTGGCTAGGATCAGGATCTGGCCGCCGCACTAGTTAGCTCGAAGAAGAAAAAAATATGTATTTGCTATCAGGATCGATACCGATGAATAAACGCTGTTTCAGAGTACCCTCACTCCCCTTCCACGCGTAAGCCCTGCCCCCAGACCTGCAGTTGCCTCGAAATAAGCTCGTACGACGTGAACGTGATCGCGGCGGCGGGGGTGGTCCGCACTAGGTTCGTCCCGACGCCTCGGTAAAACGCTCGCCACCCGCCGCCGTCGTGGTGGATTTTCCGAATCAGCTTCAACACCCCCGTAAACGGCCCCAATCCTTGCACGTGCATGTGCGACCGGATCACCTCGTGCGGGTACGTCACCGAGCTCGCGACCATCTTGGCGACTGCGCTTGCGAGCGCGAGTTCGCCGGGGGTCAGGGTGTGTACTAGGCGAGGTTGAGTATTTCCGGACCCGTCGAAGGTACCGTCACCGGCATCCGCCATTCCACCCGAAAACAACCCGTTCGGGTACTTCGCGATTTCGAGCTTCAACCTTTCGTACACGGGAAACTGGATGACGACGTGCGTGATTCCCACCAGGGAAGGCGCCAGCCCTGAGTAAACACCGCGAATTCCCTCCTCCGCGCATAAACGTCGCAACGCGTCCAACGTCCCGGTGTACTTGACCCGATCCGGCATCGACCCCGCCAGGGAAACGCTGTGCTGCACCTGTAACCGCGTTTTCACCACCCAAAGTGGGTTGGTCACGAAAACAGTCGCCGCGCCCGCGCCCGCGGCGGCGCACATGTGCCTTAGCGACTGCGCCAAGTTAGACTCAGGTTTGGGAGGTAGCAACTGGTCCAAGGCAAAGCGCTCGTTATTTTTATTTTTTCCCATCTTCTTAAGCGCCTCGTACGCGGTGAAATAAACGGCCCAGTTCGGAAGTAGCGCGACTAGTGTCGGCGTCAGGCCTCGGTACAGCCCCCTGAACCCCTCCACCTTGACTATATTCCGCAAGCTTGACACGGTGCTTACGTACGCATCCCCGCCCGGCGCGCTTAGCGTGGATACCTGCAGCCGCGTTTTCAGCACGTCCAGGGGGCACACGATCACCGCCGCGACGGCGCCCGCGCCCGCGCCCGCCAGCGCGTTCGATACCCGCGGGTCCGTCAACGCGAGAGTTATGTTGTGCACCGCTCGTCCGGTGTGCGTTTCGTGTATGCGATTTCTTGTCGGTTCGTGTGGGGCATGCGCCGTGAACACTTCGCGAGGTACGAACGATTGCGCATTCGACAACTTTTCGCAAGTAGACTTCCGTCCAATTGACCCAACCCGAAAACTCGTCGCGACGTGTCTTGTCCACGTCCAGTGCTTTTGTGCATTGTCTCCAGCCGGCACGGAACGGCACGTCGACGCAACAACACCGCCGAACCCCGATTCAGGTGAGCCGGGGGAATCCCACTGGGGACCAGCGGAGGGAATCGCGACGCCGCGCATTCTTTGTCGGCGCCTAATCCGTGATTAGTTCGTTGCCCTCGGTCCCCTTCCACCGCCACCGTGTTCTCGCACCAACCGATCGCCGTTACAACCCCCAAGCGTACGCCAACCCGCAACCCTAAACACCCCCAAACCCCGCGCCGCCCGCACCCGTCGCACGCCTCGCGACCGCGTCCCGGACAATGGACGCGCCGCGGATTGGATTGTTTTTGATGAAAGCTTGGAAGTAAAGGTTTGAGGCTGAGCGATTCTCGGGAGGGCACGCAACTTTTTGGAAGGCGTTTTTTTCGCCACTTCTTCGCCGGCGCCGAAGAAGTCACTTTTAGAGACAAGCGTCACGTCCGCGGTGTCGCAGAGCTGCACCTCCACCTTGGTGCGCAAGTGCTGCAGCATGAAGATGTTGATGATCTGCGCCCATTCCAACACGAGAGTTTTGCGGTACAAAAGCTTGCACGCGATCGTGTTGTCTTTCGCGGGCACCGAAGGCCCGAACGGGGATGGGCTCTTCACATCGGCGTCACTCGGGCAGGTAAACACCGAGTCGACCTTGAAAAAGTTGACGTTCAAATCGTTTTCCTTTCCCATGGTGCTTGTTTCCGGACGCGCGCGAAGCAGACGTGCGCGGTGCGTTCGAGTGTGCCGCGGCGACGAAGAGGACGATGGCCATCTCGCTTTTTCTTGGATTCGACACTGAGTAGAAAATTCAAAACAACCGTTTTTATTTTCAAATTTCTAAATTCAATCAAGCAAGTTCGGCGACATCTCGCTCACCCATTCCACCACGTCCTTCAGCACTTCGAACCCGTGTTGTTGCGCGATGGATTTCATGACATTAAGGTCATCCGCGGCGCTTACTTTGTGCTCGACGCACTTGAACAAGCCGCCGCAGGTGCACCGGGACGCGAGCCGGCCAACCTTGATCGCGCCGTCGCGTACGCACCGCAAATCTTGCGTCTGCGTTAACCGCAGCTTTTCGTTTACCCGGCCGACGAGCGCGCTTTCGATCCACCGCGTGTCGTACGGACACGCACACGCGGTGCACTCCCAGGTTCCGTCCTCCACTAACCGCGGGTCCCGGCAAAGATCAACGTCCCTGCAGTCCCCACAATAACCACACACCGCGTCTCTCAACACGAAGGTCACGCACGGTTCCCGGAAGGACGCCTCCGGGGCGTACTCGGGGACGCGCAGCAGTTTCAGGGCGTTTTTGCGAAGCAGCGCGACCGGCCCGACCACGGATTGGTCCAAGCTCAACACCGCGCAAAGAGTCTTCACGAACGCGAGCGCGGGTGACCCTCGCAGATGGTCCGATAAGTGGCTGCCAGGAGGGGTAGGGAACGCGTGCTCGGGAGGGGTTTCCTTGTTGCCGCCGCCGCCGCCGCCGCCGCCCGGCCCCAAGTGTTTCTGAATTTCCCCCACCAGCCTCAAAATCCTCTGACTGAAGTACCCCTCGACCTGGCCGCCCAGCCACGCCGCTCGCTGTTCCTCCGCCAACGCAAGCGCTTCCCGGGCAAGAGGTACGCCGTGCTCGTCGTGCCCGAGGTCGGCTTGGTGTTTGGTGCCGTTCTTGTACCCACTCGGGTGTTGTTCGAGGGCTTCGTCGCCTTCCTCGTCCAGAGCCACGGCGGCGTCATCATCGTTTTCGTCGTCGTCGTCGTCCCCGCCCCCGCGTTCGCGCTTAAACGGCTTGAACAGAAACTCGGAAACGATAACCTCGAAGTGTTCCCTTAGGGATTCAGGGAGAAAACTGGCGATGTTCCAGTGCATGTCAAGTGCGTCTTGAGCGTCTTGTACTTGCGTCGCCCCCACGACGTCCCCGTCCAACTCGAAATCGTCCGGACCTTGCGTGTCGTGCCCCGCCCATTTCTCCGCGCCCGGTAACTCCGCCGCGATCAAACCGCCGTAATCAAACGGCCCGCGGAACAGTAACGAGTGCCATTGCTTGGTGGGCTCCAGCTCGAGCCAGGAAAACAGCTCTCGTCTTCGCAAGCTGCCTCGGATGCCTTCAATGAAAGCGCTCGCGGACGACAACCGCGTCTTTCCCGTGCAAATCACAATCCGCTGCGCGTCGGCGTGAATCACGGTAGCCCCCAGCTTTTTGATCTCCGCCAACAACAAAGTGAAGGTTTTCTTGACGCACAGCTCCACTAAATGTCGCAGCGCCGGTTCCCGTAACTGCGAGTCATCCGAAAGCAACCACCGCCGGAGCTGCCCCAACAGCTGATCCGCGTGACCGTTGCGCCGCTCCGTCGCATCCACCAGCCAGTCGTTCACGAGCTTGCGCAACACACTAAACGCGCTGGCGGCTTCGTGGCCTCCTCGCGACGTCGACGCGCCCGCCACTCCGCCTTTCTTCTTGGTGTTAACAGAAGTGTCCTCGTACCCCAACAGCGCCCCCCGCTCCAGGTCGTTCAGCAAATGCGCATTCGCAATCGCACACACGGCGAGGTGGTGCGCCTTGAGTTCCACGCACACCGATCGGTAGGCGCCTGGGGTGATGACTTCCGCTCGTGCGGTGGCGAGGGCGTCGTCCAAACCGACGGCGCCGTCGCCGACGCCGCCGCCTAAATCAGGCGCGCCCGCCACGCCGGTCCATAACAGCTGCCCGTCATCCCTCAGCGCCCGCGCGAAGAACGTATCCGCGACGTGCAGGCACCAGTCTTGTTTCAGGTTGCCGATTGGTATGTGCGCGTACCTTGAGATGGCGACTCGCTGGCTAAGCCACTCGGTGTGCGCCAACACTCGCGTCACCGAAGTCGCCGCCGCGCCGACTTGCCACCCGAGCGCTTTTGTGATCACCGTGTCATCGCCCGGGTTCGAGGGCACGCACACCACCGGCACTCTGGCCAACGCCGGGACCATCTTCGTGAACCGTCCACTGACGCCTTCTCGTGTAGTGCTGCTGTGAGATTGCGCGTTTGTGTCACCGCCGTCATCGTCATCCGCAACGAACGCGTCGTACGCCACGCCGGTGCTCGCTTCCAACAAACAAACGCACGGGCCTTTGTTGCTCTCCAAATAAAGGGAAAGCGCTTTGGAAAGAATCGACCCGGCATTGGCGTCGCGGCGCGCGTAGTGCACGGTCCACTTGGAAGTAGATGGACCACTAGCGAGCGCAGCGGCAGCACCTCCCTCTGCAGCGGCAGCGCCGCCATCAGTACCCTCCAAGTCATCCCCCTCCAAGTCGTCATCAAGGTCGAGGCTCATCCCTTGCGTCTCCGTGCCGTCGCCCTGCGTTTCAGTATCCCCTCCCGCGCCTAACACGCTTCGCTTGTGCAGCTTTTCCAAAAGACGCGACGTAACTTCCTTGGCGGATTCCCTGACGCGCCCGTTCGCGGTGAGCGCCCCGGGCGCCACGATCACCATCAGGCCCTTGTTTGAAAACGGCGTGTGCAACACGAACACGCCTTTGTCCTTTCCCCCACAGTGGTACACGGTGACGTGGCGCAACAGACCTTGCACTGTTGAGTTTGCGTTCTCCGCGGTACCCGGACCGCCCGCCGCCGAGGCCAACGGCAGGTACCCAAACTCCGCGGTGGCTCTGGAATCCAGGGCGTCGCCGGGGTACTCGCCGTTTTGCGGCGCCGCGAAGTTCGTGGCCTTTGTGAGTTGCCGTTGCGTTTCGTTCATCAAAGAAACACACCCCAGCTTCTGAATCGCCGCTTCAATCAAAGGCACGTGCCTTTCGAAAACCCCTAGGACGTTCGGGTCGGTTAACAAGTCCATCACCTCCAACCCGGACACGAATAGTTTCTCGTCCATCACCACCTCGTACACGTGGTTGGCGCGCGCGCCTCTCGGGAGCGTCGCCACGACTCGCTTCTTGCCCCCGACACCCAAGTCGCCTTCCCGATCAGGCGCGCGCGTCGCCACCGCGAGCTTTCGGTCCATGCGCAACGTCACCCTGTACATCGTGCCTTCGCACATGAGCCACGCCGCGAACCGTCCGGGTTTGGGCGCCCCCGACGATAAGTCCTGTTCCGGCTCCAGGGAAATCACCTGCCACGCGCTTCGCGCAAGGACCTTCTCCTTGGTTTCCGCGAACGCGCCGAGGCCGCCCGGCCCTAACAGCCGCGGGCGCTGGGACCGGCCCAAACCAGGCGTAGCGCCGGCGACCCGCGCCGCGGCGGCTTCGTCCTCGCAACGCTTGCGCTTGCGCTTGCAACGAATCACCACCCACTTGGCTTTCTGGTGTTCAAGCCACGTTTTGTAGTCCTCCTTTTTGTCCGGCTCCACCCCGAGCGCATCAAGCGCAACCTTGGCGTCGTCCACGGCGTCAGGCTTGCGGCGGCGTTGGTTGCCGTTGCCGTTGCCGTTGTCCGCGGGCGACGGCCCTGAGTTTGGCGCGCGAGAGGTACCAGACGCACCTCTGTTAGTTTCGGGAGTTAACGGTACACCGCCGCCGCCGGGCGCCTGGTCCTCCGCACCGTCGGTGAAGAACCGCCGGACGCGCGGTCGCCCCGCCGTTCCCGGGGTCTTCCCGATAAGCGACCCGCCGTGCGCGTCCTCCATGTCAACCGCGTCGGCGTTTTTGCGCGGCGTGGTTTGCAACCTGATTGTAAAAAAACAAATGTCAGTCTTGTATGGGCAATCAGTCGGCGGAATGTGGTAAATGGGAAATACTTACCCTCCGTGCGTCTCGCCGTGCTCGTCGTGGTCCAACCCCAGCACCCCAAGGTTCGGGTTCTTGTCCTTCAGGGCCTGGAAAAGGCTACCCAGGGTTCTTTGCTTGAACGTGTCGTCTTTTTCCCGCAAGCGCTTGTGCAGCCAGTCCGGGTGCGTCACCCGGGGGCACGGGTTCGTGACGTGCTGCAGGGCGGCGGGAATGGAAATAATCTTCTGCACCGCGGAGCTCAACCTTGTGGTGTAGTACTCCCAATCAACAAGCTCACGCATGTCAGGCGTGGTGTCGTTGTCCCCCGCTGGTGCGTCTTTGGTCCACTCCTTTAAAAACGCCCTCGCCACGCTCGGTTCGGCCTGGAAAATAGTCACCGGCACCGCGCGCTGACTGGTGGGCGCGCCAATCGGTTTCTTGGTGATGATGTATTGCGCTTTCAAGCCTTTGTCCCGCATCACGTCGCCGCCGATAAACGACCCCATCCGCCGCGCGCACGTCGTGGCGCAGCTTTTCCGGTCCCCGTACTCCTCCAGCGATTTCGACATCGTGGTGGCCTCCGAGATGTACTCCACCAAATCCTCGTCCGTTAAATCTTTGCCTTTGATTGTTAAAAAAAAGTGTCAGTCTTGTATGGGCAAACAGTCGTCCGGGATTTGGTGAAATGCAATACGTACCTTTTGTTTCCAGCATATCAAGCCACTTGTTCGCCACTTCACCGACCGCCTCGTACACCCCCTCGATGGAATCCCCCTCCAGGAACTTGTCGAACACCTCGGTTTGGAACATCTTAATAAGCTTCAACTCACCTCTTCGTTTCACTTCGAAACCCTTCAGCTCCTCCAAAGACCCGTCAAAGTTAAACACCGCGTACCGCTTTTTAATCAGCTTGCCTTCCTCCTTCGAGGCGGGCAAAATCATCGCTTTGTACGGCCCGTCCACTTCGAATTCGATGCTCATCTCGCTCCGCGTGCTGTACCCGCCGTCCTCGCCCTTCACCTGGTACTGCTCGTTCGTGCACATCACCGAGGTGAGGCGGTTCAAGACACTGCAGGGGTACGAAATTTTCAATCCCTTGGTGAACTCGGAACCGTCCTTCGGCTTCAGGGAAAACTCTTCGGGGAACGTTCCGGGAAGGCAACACCAGATCCCATCCGTGTCCAACTCGAGTGGTTTGCCGATATCGTCAACCAGCTTCTTCGCCATCTGGATGATCTTTGCGCCGGTGTACGTAACAACCCCCGCCATCTCCATGGAGTACCACCGCGCGCCTTTGCGCATGACGTACCCGTAGAACGAGTTCAGGATGCACTTGTGCGCTAACTGCAGGGAATCAAACAGCGTCACCATGTCGTTCGCTTCCTGGATCGCGATCGCGTTGCCGGCTTCCTTCGCCTTGACGACCTTGCCTTTCCACTCCTTGTTCTTGCCCTTGTACTCGTACCGGCGGTCCCGAAACCCAAGCACGGTGTCCACGTAAAAGCCGTTTTCCCGCTGACAAACCCCCGCCACGCGCTCCTGAGTCACCGGCTTATTTTGTAAAAGAAAAGTGTCAGTATTGTATGGGCGAACAGTGTCAGGATTTTGGAAATGCATTACTTACCTTATCAAGCACGCGCTTGTACACCTTCCGGCTGTACATCTGCAGCCGCGTCTTTTTCGCCGCCGCTTGTTCTTCGTGCGACAAGTCCGCCCAGTACCTGGGGCCGTCCCCGCCGAACCCGTCTTGGCGTGGCGGGAACTTCTCCGCCTCCAACTGCGCCTTGATCGCGATGTAGTCACTACTTGTCGCCGCGTAGTGCTCGCCACGCCACAGCCACTCCATTTCTCGCAAACAAGTTTTACCCGGGCGGTTGAAATCGCAAGCCGCGCACACGTCTTCCGTGACCATCGCGGGCGGCTGGAGCCTGTTTGTTAAGATGATGTTCGGGTACATCGCGGCGACGTCGAGGTGGTAAATCAGGGGAGGCGCACTTTGGTTGGGGTCGTCGCGGATCCCCGCCAGTTTTTCCACAATCGCGGACCGAACCTCGTCGTAGTTTTCGCAATCCCCGGGCGTCATCCCCTTGCCCTCCGTGCGCAACGCGTACGCCAAATCATCATCCACGGTATCGATGAGGTTCTGGTACCCGACTGGGTTGAGTTTGAACTTGGTGGGGATGTCCGCTCGAAACACGCCCGCTTCCAGCGCCTGCACGTGGCCGCCGATGTAGGTCTCGCTCTCCAAAAGGTGGCCCTTGTAGTGCTTCTCTCCGGGCGATTGCTGTTTGTTCGGACACACGATGTTCCCCCGGTACGCCTGGACCATCAACAGCGCTTCGCACAAAGTACCACTGCCTTTCCTCAACACCTCATCCGGGGACATGGGAATGATCGTCGCGAGGGAGAAAATAAACGGGTGCACGTACTTCATGTACAGGTAGTACGTTGAGACGGCGTCGGAGACGGAGTAACTCGCCATGGTTTCCGGTTGCGTCTTGCGATAAGTAAAACAAAGGGTCAGTCTTGAGTAGTTCGTGATGTGTATATCCGGGATTAGACAGGGTACCGTAGTGGGTCTTGTAACCGTGGGTAGTACTGTCTAACTCGGTAACAGTTACCAGTACTCCAAGAAAAAGAATCATCGGCGGGATTTGGGAAAGGCCCAACACGTACCTGCGCGAACGGCAACATATCCTCCGGATCAACCTCCACGGGGTTGTACTTGAGCTTGGCTTTTGTGACCGCTTTCAAGCCGTGGGACCCGGCTGGTAGGTACGAATCCCTCTTCACCCACGCGAACGCATCCAGGTGAAGCGCCGAGCGCGAACGGCACTCCCCCGATTGCCGGTCGCACTGGAACCCGAGTTCGTCGTACAGGGAAAGGCCGCACTTCTCGGAGCGCGTTTCCACAAACGGCCAGTCGAAAAAGTCGCCGTTGTACGTGACGTAGACGCACGGTTGCGTTTCCCGCATGTGGTCGTACCACCGCCTGAGCAGCGCCTGCTCGTTGGGTTCGTTCCACACGATGAACGGCCCGGGGTACTCGGGTTTCGGGGAGTACTCGAAATCGCTAACGTCGGCGCCGACGACCTCGCGGTTGATTATCAAGTAACCCTGCCCGTCAAGCATGTACGAGATCATAAACACCTGGTCAAACTCCGCGTCTGGAAATTTGAGTGGCAACTTGGTGGTTTCGATGTCGAACGCGCACACCCGAACCTCCCCGCGCGCTAACAGATCAGCCCGGTGCGACAAAGAAACGTCCCCCGCCGAAGCCTTGACGTCATACCACCACCCGCACCGCACCTCCGTGTCGATGAGCCAGCGCATGTGGTACGGCACGTCGTACTCGCGGATGTCGATCATGGCGTCCGCGTAGTTCGCAATAGCGCGTTTGCCTTTTGAAGCACCCTGCGCAACCCCGCCGCCCCTTTCGGTTTGCCGGTGGTGCGACCGCCCGTCCCCGCCCGCGTCGTTGTTCTGCGTCTCCATCGCGTGCAGCTGTTTTTGTAAAAGAAAAGGTTCAGTCGTGAGTATGGGTGTACTATATGGGCAAACAGTCTACTTGTCTTGTATGCAATCTGCAAAACAGTCAGAGAGTGGGATTGGGAAAGGTCTCGTAGTGGGTAGTACTGTCTGACTGCACTCCATACAGCGCATCAAACAGTGTTTGGATTTGGGAAAGCCCCGACACGTACCTGTTCATAAGCCTCGGCGGCTTCGCATTTCTGCTGGTTCCGTTTGACCATGGGCATTATTTCTCTTCGGACGTCCATCAGGTCCTGGACGGTGGCGAAGACGACCTTCAGGTACCTCTGTTTCAACCCGCTCAAGTGATTCTTCAAGTCCAAATCTTCTTTGTCCACCATCCTTACGTCGTTAATCTTCCCGTCGTACCGCCGGCGCAAAAACGCCTCCACGTCGTGCTCGCACTCGGGCTTTGTCGCTAACAAGAAATAAGGTGCGTACTTAACCTGCGCCTTAAACGTACTCCCGTCCTGCTGCATGAAGTAACAGTTCACGGCGCTGAACTCCTTTTGGGTTTCCGGGTCCTGAACGGTGGTCTGTTGATTTGATGTTTAAAAAGAAAAAAAATGGCGGTCAGGAATCGCTCGGGAAGGGACGATGACCACCGAAAGAGCGCGCGCGAGTGTTGAGTGGTGGGCCTCGGTTGGCGGGGTAGTGACTACCGGTTGTTTTTTTATGTCGAGGAAACGCGGTGACGACGCTTTGTGACATTCGCGGTGCGCACGAACGCGTCTTTGAAGCCACGCGTGGGTTCAAAGACGCGTCGGCGACGCGACCGCGCGTGTCCCGATTTCTTGCGAATTTCAAAAACGCGAAAACAAGATCTCGGCTGTCGGGCGCGCCCACGACGACGCCTGCGACGATGGTTCGTTTCGTTTGCAGATCGAGGTGTTCGAGTGATTGGGATACACGCGTGCGTGGAAAAAAGAGAGGAACGCCGGGAAGACGTACCGCCGCGACGTTCATCAGAAACCCCAACCTCTCATCGCCTTCGCTGAAGTTGGCGTACCCGAGCGTGGCTTCGTGCGCGTCCTCTTCCATCGCTTGTTGCAGGCGGCTCTTCTGGTTCGCCCAGTCACCCCCCCCGCCTACGCCCCCCCGGCCGCCGCGGCCGCCCTGCCCTCGGCCCCGGCCGGCTTCGCCGTACATGTTCCCCTTGGAGCGCCCCCCCGTGTTACCACTGAACGCGGGTTGGCCACCCATCGCGTGTGTGCGTTCGGTGTGAGGGTCGATCTGTGTGTAAGACGCAACCACGAACGAACCGCTTCACGACCGGCGGTGCGTTTTCACAAACCCCGCCCACTGGAACCAACTCGTGACCCGCGCCTCACGCCAAACGCCCACGCCCCGAAGCCGCGTCCGCGTAACAAGCCGTCGCGCGCGCGTCTATGACGAGGGTGCCAAGAGGTGCCAACAAGCCTCAAGTTTGAAATCGAGCGCGAGGTTATGGGCACCATTTTTTCTGGGATCGAACGAAACCGAAACCTCTCGCAAAAGCAACGACTTCTCTCTTCAAACCCAGTGGCGCGGAGGCTACGGTGACGAGGGAGCAGAACGTGCGTGATGGGAGAAAAGCCCTCACGGGAGAGTGAAACGCAACTGTGCGGACTGCAACCCCTGCCCCTACGGCAAACGGAAATACAACTGTGCGGCGTGCAGCCCCTGCCCTCACGGGAAGGTGAAAAGCGACTGCGCGGAGTGCAACGCCTGTCCGCACGGCAGGCTGACACGCTTCTGCGCGGTGTGCACGCCCTGCCCTCACGGGAAGCTGAAAAAGAACTGCGCGGCGTGCAACCCCTGCCCCCACGGCAAGCTGAAAAACAGCTGCGTGAAGTGCAGCCCCTGTCCGCACGGCAAGGTGAAAAGGAACTGCGCGGAGTGCAAAGCGGCACGCGCGGCTCCGCCGAGGTCGAAGCGGGTCAAGCGCAAGCGGTCAAGTTCGCCCGAGGACAAGCCCGCGCCCGAGATCAATCTCGAGCCCGATATCAAACAAGAGCCTGAGATCAAGCAAGAGCCCGAGGTCAAGCAAGAGCCGTTCAACATCCGCGGCTACTGCGGCTTGGACAAGTAAGACACGTTTTGTTCGGACGCGTTTTTGTGATGAAGCACACGATACAAATGACACGCTCCAATACTTAGAGGTGACATGAAAATAACAGATCAGGAGTCACTTAATAGTATTCACTCCTAAACCCTTCGCGATTGAAGAATCGCCTCGGCTATTTCCGCGAAATCAAACGCCGCGCCCGTTTTCGGGGTCGAGTTCCAAAGCAGCGCCCCCCCGAACCCCGCTTTCAGGGCTCCATCCACGTCGTTTACAGTCGAGTCACCAACGTGAAGCACCTGGGACGCGGTGATGGTATTGCCACCGCCTTCGCGGATAATACTTTGGTTTATTCGCTCCATCGCGATTTCGAAAATTCTCGCCTCCGGCTTGTCGCTCAGCACCTCCGCGGACACGACCACGTGCGAGAAATGGCTCTCATCGAACCCGCAAGCTCGCAATAACGTTGGCAACCTGGTGTCCCAGTTGGACACCACCGCAACTGCGATTCCTTCCTTCCGTAACAATTGAAACGCCTCCTTCGCCCCGGGCGCGACGTGCCAACTCGTGGGTTTCTCGTAGTGCTCATACAACAAGTTGAGCGCTTTTTCCAATTCATAATCTGTCAACTCTCCGCCCATGGCGTCGAACACGACGCCTCGCCAGAACGACCGGCCATCCCCCACGTACCGTATCCCCTCCGGGTTTCCGTGCGGAACCGGTTTCTTAAAACCGGACCGGATCGCGCTCAAAATCTTGGTCTCCGTTACCCTCGCGGTGTCCAAACCGTGAATCGACTTCGCCACGCGCATGTACGTGTCCACGACCTTTTCCTTCGGCGTTAGCAAACACCCACCAACGTCCACGGTGAGCGCGCGCCATCCCCCAGGTGGGGCGGTTGCTTTTTGGGTGCGTGTCGATTCCGTTACCGTATGGTATTTAGTTACCATACTCCCCGCATCTGCCATAATAACGGATGGCGTTATCGAATTTCGAATCGATTTGTCACTCACGTTCAGAGGGTAGTACGAGAAGGTGTTGGGGACCTCGCTAAGAACCTCGTTGTGCCTCTCGTTCCGCATCGCCACGCCTCGCGCCGCGCTAACAAGTTGAAAGTGTCGCCGCGCATCACGCGTGCTGACTAACCCGCTTTTGTTCAGCGCGTACTTGGCGTTCCCGTAGTCGTAAAGGCGCCCGGCCGCGTCCGTGACGGACCCGCCGCACGCTCGCAACAGCGCTTCGCCGGGACACGAGTCCCACTTTTTCGTGCCCGGCCGCAACAGCAAAGCGCAATCCGCCTTGCCTTCTAAAAGCAACAGGAAGTGAAACCCGGTGGCGCTTACTTTGTGAAGGACATCCAGGTTTAAATCAGCAATAACTTGGTCCAGCCGGTCGTCTTTTGTGGCGCGGTTGATACAACAGGTGAGTTGTTTTGGGCTTAACTCAACAGAATCGTCGGTCAAATGTCTCGGTGTCACGTCTAACCCGAAAATCCCAAGCCCTCGGCCTCCCCAGACAATCCGGCCGAGTCGCGTGTTGGCATCGTCCAGGTTTTCGAAAAACGGCTGCCCGATTATTCCCACCACGGGCGTCCCGTCCACCGCGACCCCCATCAAGCTCGTCACGCACTCGCGCGCCCCGCCCGCGAACTCGTTCGTCCCGTCAAGCGGGTCCACGAACACCACCACGCGCGAGGTATCTATTTCGTCGAGAAGGTGCGGGGGCCAATCCAGGGGAGGTTTCGAGGAGCTGATGGAGGAGTCGTGAGATGACCGCTCGGAATCCATCGTCATCGCTCTTTGTGAAAAGTAACTTTTCGGCACGACTGCATTTTTGCCACCCGGAAACGGCGCCAACACACTCTTGTTGAGGTGCGTCAGGTCGTCAAAAGTATCGGTTTCCTGAATCACCGCGGTTGGGTTTTCGTAACTCTCCTCCGCGACTACCACGAGGTCGGGACAAAAACTTCTCAACGCGCGCAACACGTGCGCCTCCACCCGTCGGTCCGCTTCCGTTTGCGCGTCCAATTCGGTTGTTCCATGTTTATCGTTCTTTTTATTTTTATCCAAAACAACCAGATCGCCTTTCGCCACCACCGCCCTTATGATGTGCTGGCCTTCGTTGTTCAAATCAAGCAAAAGCGCGGTGAGGTGGGGGATGCTTACCGTGACACCGGAGCTCGGGCGTGTGGGGTTTGTGGTGTTGTTGTTGCTTGTCGATGATGCGGTGCGGTCGTACCCGCGGATGTCATCGGAAAAAGAAGTTGACGCGACACAAACACCGGTGTGTACGCGGCGACCGGGTTGAGCGAGTCGCCACCGACGAAGCGCGCGACACGCGAGACCTCTTTGGGGGAAACGCCTCGCCGCCGTCGAAACGGCGGCTCGCGCGAACATCGAACCGTGCGGTGAGGACTGATGAGCGCGGTGAGGGGACTGGGGACTTACGGTGCGTAACAAGGGGATTTTCGTTCGACCGGATTTTATGAAATTTGCGTCGTCAGCACCGATGACAGCTGCTTTGACTCGCCCCCCCGCACTCCGCCGCGAGCGCACGCGCGGTGCCCCCCGCGTCGCCGCGATGTTCGGCGTCGGCGGTGTGTTCGTGGTTCGCGCCCGCGAAACCGGCGGGTTCCGGCGGCGGCTTTTGGAGCACTGCTTCGACGAGTTCGGCGGGGGCCACGAAAGCGAATCTGGCACTTCCGCGAACGGCAACAACGCCACCGCGCTCGCGGCACTGGACGGCACGAACTGGGAACCCGTGGTGACTGGGGTACATGCGGACGCCGTGTTTGTGCGTCTGGTTTACTGGCTCGTGTTTGTCGCCGCCGCGGGGTTGCTTCTTGTGTTCATGTTGAGCGTTTGGCCGCCACCAGACAGGGTCTTTCCTCGGAAGAAACCGGTGTTGAACGCTGTGCCGTGGTGCTGCATGGGGCGCATGTTGGGCTACGGCGTGATTGACTGGAGGGAAGGTAAACTCACTCCGTTCTTTCGGTACTTCAAGGAACGACACGAGCTCATCTCCCTGTTCACCGGGGACATGAAGTTCATCACGTTTCGATCAAGGGTGGCGCACTTCGTGACCGGCTCAGCGTGTACCGCGTCGTTATCGATGGGACTTGTGGATCTGGAATCCGGCAAAGTCACCGGTGACTTCTGGTTGGTGCAAATCTGGGTCTTCGGCGCTCTGTTCGTGTTTGAAATCGTGCTAGGTATCGCCCTACGGGTAAGCGCGGTCGGTGTTTCCGAACGCGCGCTCTTGTCGGGGAGCGTATCGCAACAGCACAAAGTGGAGTTTACTTATTTCGCGTGCTGTTTCGCGTTCGCGCTTTGCTGCCTAACAACGTCAATCACGTTCGTGCACGTCATGGACGAAGGCGGCGGGTGCGGCGACGGCTTGAACACGTTTCTGGCGTACGCGTACATCTTCTGCATGTACGAGCTGTTTTCGTGGTTCGTGTTTCACCCTGCCGCGATTACCGGTCGGTGGGTTTTGGGGCGTTTGCTTCTGAAAATAGCAAAAGACGCGAACACGGATGAAGAGACCATGCAGTGCTGCTGGCCGAAAATGATTTGCGGGTGCAAACCGCAGCCCAGCGCGTGGGTGGATTCTAATGGTGTGGCGAGCGCACAGCCGCACGTGTTTTGTGACCTGGAGCTCGGGGACGTGGAACTTGGTGACGTAAACGTCGCGCCGTCAAACGAAAAAATCGACGCCTTATGCTCGCCTGCGCTGGACGAGGAGGCGAACGATTTGAGTCGTGGAAACGACGACGCATCTATTGGAGACACGCCTGCGAAGTGCGCGTCTCCTGTTGAAAACAATTTGACATCAACATCGTCGAGGAGAAGCCACGGGGGTGACCAGGAACTGCTTCACTCGCGCGTACGTCTTTCCGCGTTTCGGCAATCCGCCGCCGGCACGGAGCGCGAACTCGTGTTGGGCTGGCGCCGAGCGTCCGCGTCGCAGAAACACGCGAGCGCGTCTTACATGGCCGTGCGCGCCTCGGTGTTTCGCAAGGACGCGGTGATTTTACGAACCGCGCTGGCGGAGGCGCAGGCGGCTGAAGCGGAAACGGAAGCTGCTTCTGCCGCGGCGGAAGCCGCCGCCGCGTCGGCGCGCGCCGCCGCGGCGGAGGCGAAGGCGTTGAGAGACGCGTTACCGTCACGAAGAAAACACGCGCCTGAAATGCAACCACCCACGCCGCAATCAATAGCCTCGAGCAGAGGTGTGAGCGGCGCGTCTCCTTTTTGGTTTCTTTCGTCTGGAGGGAAAACACCAGGGACGCCTCTGTCGACGACGCTGAGCTCGGGGTACCGACGAGGCGTTTTGTTTACGCGGCGCACGTGGCCGACGCAATCGCCATCGCCGGCTCCGTCTTCGCCTTTTATTTCCCGGCTGGGAAAAACAACCGGAAACTCGTCGGACACACCGGAAACGCATGTTGGTCGGGACATGGAGAGGGACGGAAACGGGGGTGACGGGGGTGACGGGGGTGGCAAGGGCGACGAGCACGCGTAGCGCGCGGCGGGCATTTAGACAATCTTTCACGAACGAACTCGAAATCGAAATCTGTCGTCAACTTTTTTTGGATTCGTTCGTCGTTTCTGCTCGTTTTCGCGCCCGTGCCAGAGTGGGACGCACCACAGAGAGACGATACGACGCGACGAAGTTACCACTAGGGATGTGCCGCACGTGAGACGCTTCCAACGAGCCACTTGGTGACACGGCGTAGGGAAACGCGCGTGGCCATCGTAGTTATCTTCGTATCCTAGGCACGTTCGATGTCCATTTAGGCAAAACGTAGGCACACGTAAAAGCGAAGCCTTGACCGGACCACCGCACGCCGCTTCTGTGCGCCTGTTTCGTCCCCGAACCAAACCCGAAACGGACCACAATGGAGAAGGACACACAGGATGAGTGGCAACGACGCAGACATGCCTCCTTCGGACTCATCAGCCAGGAAGCCGCGAGAGGTGCGTCCGGCTCCAGATCGCCTCGAACGCCCCGTCATCTCAGATTTAAGTAGTCTAGATTGTTTTTCGTTTCCCAAACGCACAGCTGTGCGTTTCCCAGAAAACCAGACGCCGACGGACGACTGACAATTAGTCTCCCCTTTCCTTCTTCTTCTTCTTCTTCTTCTTCTTCTTCTTCTTCTTCTTTTTCTTTAAAAAACCCCACGCACAGTCGTGCACAACAAGCGCGCGATCGCCCCGAACTGGCACCGATCGCGGGCCGGCGGCGTTGACCACTCGTTTTACGGCGGGACCCTGTTGTTGACGTCCGAGGACGAGGACGAGTCGTTCGATTTCGAAACCTCTCGGGGACGGGAAAAAGAAAAAAAAGAAAAGCCTTCTTTGTCTGCGCGCAAAAAGTACCGAGGACCGTCCTCGCCGTTGCTCGGCGGGAAAGGCGAGGTCGCGGATTTGTTTGTGAGGCAGCGGTTTTCGGCGCCGTTGACCCCGACGGCGACGGCGCTGGCGATGCTTGCTACGCCGTCGCGAAAATTCGACACGGACTCGGACTCGAGTGACGAGGAGGAGAAAGGGGGTCGCGGCACGAAATCGGCGAGCTCGTCACCGACGGCGTCGCAAAAAAACCACGTCTCGCCGTTCGCGACGCGCGAACTTGGTGGAACCCCCGACGTTGCGGACACTCCTTCAGAAGCAGCGCGCCAGTCGTTAACCAGCCCCAGCCCGAGCGAAACTAGGAGCCCGATCCAATCGCAGAATAGGCTTCATGAGCTAATAACTCGAGAATCGCACGATTCGTTGTTCCAGGAAAACGAGCGCTTGAAACGAGCGCTCGCGGCGACGACTTCTTCGTCGGGGGCGAGCGGCTCGACTGAAATTTCAGTGCTCCCCTCGCGACGCTTAAAGAAACCAAAAGCATCCAAAGAAAAAGCAGCACCAAAGTCCTCACACGCGCGAGCCGTGTTTGACGCAGGCGGCCGGGACGTCGATTGGGACGTCACCTTTGATGTGTCTGATGACGGCGCACGGTCATCCGACGGATCGGCGTCAGACGACGCCACCAACGACGCCATTAACCACGTTTCCGACGTATCCTTCGGAAGCGCGTCCTCCTCGGGGGACTCGTTGGGCTCGGCGTCGTCTGTTTCGTTCGCCGTGGAAGGACACGCGGCGCGCGAGGCGTTCACGCGGGCGACTGACAGTTCCGGGAACGGAGCCGCAGAGACCTCTGTGCCTTTCCCAGGTGGAAACAGCCGAAACTCGGGCCCGGCGCCGGCTCCCGTGAGCGGCAAGAAACCGGCGTTCATGGATGTCGTGGGCGACGCGATGGATGCTCATGTGCAAAAGCCGCCGCCTCCACCTCTGACGAGTGGAGTGCCGCCTCCACCGCCGCCGCCAGGGCTGATAGGGATGGGAGCGGGTGCGCCTCCTCCACGAAAAGTTGGAGGCCCGCCGCCGCCGTCTCCGCCTCCGCCTCCCGGACTGATCGGAATGGGTGCGGGAACGCCTCCTGCTAAAAGAACAGAAGGCCCTTCGCCTCCGCCGCCGCCTCCACCGATGGGCATGTTGAAACCACCACCACCACCACCACCTCCACCGAACGGCGCTTTGCGAGCACCCCCGCCGCCGCTGCCTCCACCGAGCGGCGGCTTGAAACCACCGCCTCCTCCTCCACCGGGCGGCGGCCCCAAGGTGTTCGTCCCTCCTCCTCCGCCCCCGCCCGGCTCCGGCGCCCCCCGTGTCGGACCTCCCCCTCCCGGTGCCCCTCCCCCTCCTGGGTTGAAATCAGGTACCGCCGCGGCGCTGCGTTGGCGGCAGCTGCACTGGGAAGTGATTCCCGCGATGCGGATTCAGGGCACGGTTTTCGAGCGCATGCGCGACGCGTCCGGGTCGGCGTCCGGTGATTCCTCCGGCGGTTCTCCCGGTGGTGATTCTCTTGGCGGAGGTCATTCGTCTCTTTTGATCGACCAGGACGCGCTGAGCGGCTTGTTCGCGCAGAGTAAAGACGATGACCCGTCTGCGAAGAAGTCATGGAAATCGCTGGAAGGTTCAAACAACGGCGACGACTCCGGCAAGGTCGTTTCGTTGTTGGATTTGAAACGCGGCAGCAACGTGGAAATAATGCTCTCGCAGATTCCCCTCCCCCTTCCCGAAATCGCCAACGCGGTGCGGAAACTGGATGACGCCGCCTTGGATTTCGAAGCCGTGGAGATGATGCTGAAGTACCTGCCCAGCGTTGACGAGTTACAACTCCTGAAAAGTTTCGCGGGCGACCGGGACCGGTTGGGAAAGGCGGAAAAATATTTCGACCAGTTACTGAAAGTGCCCGGGCACGCATCGAAAATGAAAGCGCTTCGGTTCAAGCAGGTTTTCAAATCAATCACCAAGGAGGTCACGGAGTGGGTTGACGTCATCGAGATGTTCTGCGCTGAGCTGAAAGGGTCGCACCGACTGGTACGTATTGCGCGTTTCCCAAATCCAGGCACACTGTTTGCCCGATTGTCTGCCCGTAATTACGTAGTACACATGGCCCGAAAGACTGACACATTTCTTTCCCAAGGGTCGCGTGGTGGCGCTGGTTTTGAACCTCGGGAACGCCCTTCACGCCGGCCGAAGAGTCGCCGCTTCCGGGTTTTCCCTCAGCTCGCTTCCCAAGCTGCTTGATACGCGGTCGTTCGATGGAAGCACCACTTTGCTTCACTACATGGTCGCGCACCTGGAGAAGGAGCAGCGGGAGTTTAGTGAGGCGAACGCGGGAAGTGACACACAACAATGCGACGCGCAACAAACACAACAAACGCAAAACGAATACGACAACCCCCTCCTCTTCGCGGAGGAGCTGTCCACTCTTCCAAAAGCGGCGCGGTTAACCTTCGCGCAAATCGACGAAGAACTCTTACCGCTCCGGGTCGGGTTGACCGCGCTTGAAACCGAGCTCGTGGCGGCGACGAAACGGGTGGAGGAAGAGACGCTGAGAGAGCACGCGGCTCGTGAAACCGAGAAAAACAGGAAGGTTGATTTCTTTGCGAAAACCGCGAGAGCCGACCCTAGGTACATCGCTGGTGATGACGAAGAGTTGGAAGAAGCGGAGGATAAAAAGCGGCTGGAAGAGCACGACACGGAGGTACGCGCGGCGGCGAGGGCAATTGAGGAACGCGAGTTCCGGGAAAGCGCCAGGGCGTTCCACGTCAACGCCGCTGTGGAAATCGAGCTAGTCACGGCGCGGGTGGAGCAAACGAAAAACTTATTCATGGAAACCGCGCGATACTACGGCGAGGACGTCGACAAGATGAAGACGAAAATTTCGCAAGAGCCGGAACGCTTCGCGAACGTGATCAAGGGGTTCGCCGATCTTTTAGAAAAAGCTCGGAAAGACCGGCGGAAAGTCGCGGCCGCGTCGGTTGATAAGGACAAGCAGACGGACGGGCGGCACGAAGATGCAGATGTCGCTTCGCCGAACAAAACAAAAGCTTCCAAATCGTACGTTCCAAACGGACAATCGCCGGTACCGTCGCCTTCCGGAAAGAACACGGGTGGAATGAAAAGCGGCGTGGCACGAAACGAAACGGCCAAAATTAAAATGAAACTGCCGCCCAGCGCGGATGACATCCTGGAGGATATCAAAAAAGGCGACGCGAAGAATGGGTTGCGGAAGGTTGGGGGGGTGAGGCATGAATATGTGCCGTTCTGGAAACGGGAGGGAGAGGCGAAGCGGGCGGGGATGGCGGAAGGGGTGGCTAACGCTCCGGCTTCGGCGCCGCCTCCGCCTCCGCCACCTTCGAGTGGGATGCCTCGACCGCCTCCGCCGCCGCGCTCCACGGGGATGCCTCGGCCGCCTCCGCCCCCGCCCTCCACGGGGCCGCCTCGGCCGCCTCCGCCTCCGCCTCGACGATAAAGGACTTAGCAGGTAGCACGGGTAGTTTGAAACACATGTACAGTACGAATCGTTTCGGTCGTTGCTTCTGTAAAAGAGTAATAAAGTACTCATCATCCCTCGATTGGCAGTCCTACACCGCGCACGGTCTCGCCGGGCGGCGGTTCGCGATGTCCGTCCTTCCCATCGCGCGTCTCGCCGTCGCGTCGCCGCGGGTTGGCGCGTTGCCCGCGCGTTTCGCCGCGGCGCGTCTCGCCCCGGCAGTCGCGCGTCCGCGTCAGCGCGCATCGTCGCTAAAATGCGTCAACGTCGCGCCCGCCCCCGGCGCGTCTCCGCGACCGGCGCAACCCTCGCACCCAAAGCAGCGCCGCGGCCGGTTCACCGTTCCAAGCGCGGGCAAAGGAGGGTTCAACGCCCTGCCCGACGGCACGGACGACCTGATAAAAAAGTACGGCGACACCGCGAGGGCGACCGGGCAGTTCATCGGCAAAGCCTCGGGGTTAGCAAATGAAAAAAAAGGATTCAAACTGAAACGCGGCGGCGGCGGGTCGCGCGGGTACAACGAAGGCAACGGCGTTTTTCTGTTACTGCTGCTGAACGTTGTTTTGTTCGTCCTGGACAACTGGATGCACCTGCCGTTCATGAAACTGCTTTATTTAAACCACATGCACCCGCAGTGGTGGCAGTTCGTGACGTCCATTTTCTGCCACGCCAACTGGGGCCATCTCAGTGGAAACATCTTCTTCCTGTACGTGTTCGGGAACATCGTTGAGCAGGAAGAAGGAACGTTCGGGGTTTGGTTTTCGTACCTGTTCACGGGAATCGGAGCGGGGCTTGCTTCCTACTTGATGCTCCCGAAAGGCGTCGGGGGCGTGCTGGGGATGGGCGCGGCGGCGACGGTGAGTTTAGGCGCGAGCGGCGCCGTGTTTGGGTTGTTTGCGATTTCGGTGCTCACGAAGTTACGCCTGGATTTCAAGAAACTGCTGGAGTGCGTGATTCTCGGGCAGTTCGTGATCGAGCGGTTCGTATCAGAGGCGAAGATGGCCACGATCGCGGGCGGCGTTGGCGCGGGCGGGGTGAACCACGTAGCGCACCTTGCGGGAGCGCTGGTGGGGGTTTTTCTGATCGTCGGGCTTTCGAAAATCTTGCCACCGGAAAAGTAGGCGGGAGTCGGACCTCACGTGAGAAGAAAATAAGAAGTCGGTCCGCGGTGTAATAACTTAAGAGCACTTACATTCCCTCATCGCGTTATTGAAATGAATGTGTATTATACAAAGTCGTCCCGCGTGTCTTCGCGGACAACGATACGTTTTCGTATCCTTGCAAGATAAATCCCGGCGAAAATCACCATTCTCTTCCTTCGCCGACACTCAAACCCTGTCCAAACGTCTCCTTCCCTTGCTTTGGCTCGCTTCGTCACGCACCCCCGACAACGGTTTTAAAACACCCCCGCCAGCGTGGCGAACGCGAACCCGATGAACAGCACCCCCCCGGTGATGCCGACGGTTCGTTCCGATATCCGCTTTGAAAGCAGCGCGCCGCCGATTACCGCGATGAGCGTGGCGAGCAGATGCCCGAAACACGCCCCGAAAGTAACGCCAACCGGGTTTTGCGCCGCGCCCAGCGCGATCGTGGCGAGCATACTCCGATCACCCCACTCCGCGATGAACACCAAGGTGAACGTTTCCCAAAACTTCCCGAGAAAGTTCTTTTCCGAAGAACTCGGGGAGAGTTTCTTTTTCTGCTCCGACGCGGCGACGAACTCCTCCGCGTCGGCGAGCTCGCCCGTTCCCGTCGTTTCCCCGTCAGCGCCCGATTTCTCCGGCGGCGAAAGCGCCTCCATCAGCGTCCGGATGCCAAAGTAAAAAAGCAACCCGACCGCGAGGTACTCGCCGATTGGCAGGGTGTCGTTTATTGACGATGGTATTTTTTGACACAGCCGGCCTATCACCACGGAAATGACGCTCATCAAACAAAGCGCGCTGGTAGCGCCGGCGAGCACGGTGAACCGTCCCAACCGCATAGCCAGCAACGCGGCGATGAAAAACGTCTTGTCCCCTAACTCGGAAACGAAAATCAACGCGAACGCGGCGGTGAATCCGCTTTTGCTTAGGGATTTGTAAACACCCGCACCCATAGATGTGTACGTGCACGTCAAGTACAGCACGGTGGCGACGAGAGCGAGCGACCCGGCCAGTACGAACGCGGATTTTGGACTCGCCGGTTGTTTTTGCGCGGGGTCGATCGTTGCGGTTTCCGAATCGAGGCCAGAAAGCGATTCCGTTAACGACGCAGACGCATCACCACCCTCGTCGTCGTCTCGGTTCGGTGTCGCGGGCTGTGTGCTTAGCGAGGCGCGTGCCACGACAGAGGGGGTACTTTTGGGGGGCCCGTTTCGCGTAACACGCGCGCCCCTGAACACCGATCGTGCCTCGATCGAGACGCGATTTGTTGGAAACGCGCGTCCCGAGACGACACACGACGACGCGGTGGCATCTGGACACGCCGCGGGCGCGGTGCGCACGACGCATCCCGGCTTTGTCTTTCTACGCCGAATCGACCCACGCGTCGTGTCGTGCGTGATACGCGCGGCGGGCGTACACGTAAAGGAGCTCATCACCTTTGGTCGTCACCCAACGCAGCGGGCAGCAGGCAGGCACCCGGTGCCCACGAAAGATTTCTTCGGAAGCAAACACGCAGTTCGATGACGCGATGCTGTCCACCCGGGTGGTAACAACACAAACGACGCGTGCGGACGCGACAGGGGCTTGTTCTGGAATGTGGAACGAGCACACAACGCCGTGTGAACCGCTGTGAGTACGAGCGCACGAGCCCGCGTGGCGAGAGTGGTTGAAGAACGACTGGGCAACCAACCCTATCTTTTCAAAAAATGGGCCTCCTTCCGTTGCCGTCATCAAATACTCGTCGTGGCTTTGGTCCACCCGATACGCCACTTCCAAGTGCGCCCAGCATCGGGCTCGCGCACGACAACAAGCTTCTCTGATCATCTCCTCTCCCACCCGATAGGCCACGCGCGTGCCCTGACGCGAGTCACGACCACAATGCAGGGTACGCATTCACGCAGCGCTCGCCCCTACGCCTCTTGTAGCTTTCCACCCGCTCCCGTTCTCGGTACTGACCACGTAACACCTCCGCGCACTTTCCTGACGCGGACACGCCCACCCCCCACGTATTGCAGGCGTTCCACCCCTGAACGCGACGTGCAGCTCTGACGTCGTGTGCGATATGCTCGTGTACGTCCTCGAACCCTTTTCTCTACGACGCGCGTGTCTTTCCTCACGAACTCCGGCGCGCGAAAGAACCCCCCACGCACAGCTGTGCGTTTTTCTCCTCGTTTTTTTTTCTTTTTTTTGAGCAAAGTTTGGTTCTTCCGCTCTGGATTTCGAGCTTCAATACATACTTTGCTTAAATTAAATAACAGCTACACTCTCTGTGTACACCCGCGGACGTTCGGGCCCCAATGGTCCGAACTCCACGGGTTCGGGGTTTAGGGTTTGCGGTTCACGCACATCACGCGTTGCTTGCGCAACCAGCAACCAGCGTCCATGGTGTGGGTTTCGCCAGCGGCGTTACTTAAACCAGTCAGCGGGTTTGTGGGCGGCGGCGGCAGCTTTGGCTTTGGCGGCGGCTTCGGCGGCGTTGGCGAAGGCGTTGGCGGCGGGCTCGACAGCCGGTGTTTCGAACGCCAAACCCGCGCGCATGGAAATGTGCGCGTTCCAGGTAATAACCTCGACGCGCACGAAGCGCGCGGCGACGGCGGAGGGGAACCTGACTTCAACCTTTTCTTCGGAGTTGCCGACAAACGTGTTGCCGACAAACGTGGCGCCGTGCGCGACGTACGTGAACGGTCCGTCCGCGCTATCGCTGGTCAAAATCTTGAGCGTCGTGACGTACTGGTCCGTGTTCCGGCGAGCCTGCAGAACGACGGCGGAAATCGGGCGAACTTCGCCGGCGTCCACGGTCAGGGTCTGGCCGGCGCTGTTCTGCGCCGACGACCAGCCGCTGGAACTGTCGAGCATGCTCATGAAGTAGCCCGTACCGGACTTGTGGTTGCCATTCACGCTTGATGCGGTGCGAGCCTTGTCAGGAGGGTTGAGCAACATCGTCTGCGGCAGCGCCGGCACTTCGACCTTCGAGCCACTGACAACCTTCAATCCGCAGCGCATCGTCATGTGTCCGACCCACATTTTAGGCTCGATCTTGACGTACCGCGCCTCGACAGGCTCAAGGAACATCGCCTCAGCCTTTTCGTCACTGTTCTTCGTGTTGCCAACGAATGTAGCACCGTTGTCGACTTCCGTGTACGGTCCGCGAAGCTCATTCGACACGGACACCTTGTAGAAGTTGACGTACTGGTTTTGGTGACGGCGGTTCTGCGTGACAACGCCCGCAATGGACATCACAGCCCCGGCGTCCATGATATAGAACTGGTCTTGGTCGTTGCGAGCACTGAGCCAGCCTTCGTCGCTGTCGAGCATGCCGGTGTTGTATCGGTACCCCGGCTTGTCGTTGCCATACGAGGTGGACATGATGCGCGCGTCGTCGGGAGGGTTCATCAAGACGACCGTGGAAGGATCAGCCGTGACGCGTTTCTTGGGCGGCGGGGCCGGGCCCTCCATCACAAGCAGACCAGCGCGCATGGAGATGTACTGGTTCCACATGTGAACCTCGATGCGCACGTAGCGCGCTTCAACAGGGTCGGCAAACACCACCTTCTCGAGCACGTTCCTGACCGTGTTTCCGACGAACATTCTACCACCGTCAACGTACGTGAAGTTGCTGTCGGGCAGGCTTGACACGAGCACCTTGAACGCCTGTACCATCTGGTTGGAGTTGCGGCGGGACTGCATGGTGACGCCTGCGATGGTCTGCACCGCACCGGAATCAATGGTCATCCATTCACCATCGCCGTTGCGCGCCGCGGACCATCCCTGGTCGGAGTTGAGTGTGCTGCGCGCGTGTCCGGTGCCCGGGGCCTGGTTTCCGTGTACGCTCGAGTAATGGCGGGAGCCCTCGTCCGGGTTGATCATGTACGTTTCACCATCCTTAGGCTTGTACAACAGTCCCGCGCGCATGGAGATGTGTTGGTTCCAGGTGACCGCCTCGATGCGCACGAAGCGCGCTTCAATGGGCTCCGGGAACTTCACCATAACCTGCTCATCGCGGAATGTGTTACCTTCAAACACGCCGCCGTCAGCGACATAGGTGTACTCACCGTGGAGCTCGTCGCTCGTGCTCACCTTGAATCTGTTCACCATCTGGTCGCTGTTTCTGCGAGACTGGGTGACGACGCCTTCGATGGTCATCTTCTTCCCAGCGTCGATCGTCATCCATTCGCCCGCACTGTTTTTTCCGGCGGACCAAGCTTGCTCGGAGTCGAGCATGCTGCGCGCATGCCCGGTTCCCTTGACCTCGTTGCCGGCAACGGAGGAGTAGTCGCGCGCGTCCTCAAGAGGGTTAGCGACTGCAAGTGTCTTCGTGTCTTCGACAGAAACAGGCTTCTCGGTACCCGCCATGGCGAGGAGGCCAGCGCGCATCGCGACGCGTCCATTCCACTTCACAGCTTCAATCTGGACGTAACGCGCAGACACGACTTCGGCGAAATGCGTCTGCGTGTGCACATCATAGCCCGCGTAGTTGTGGAACACCTCGCCGCCGTCGACGTACTTGAACGGTCCGCGCTCTGAGTTCGAAACGAGAACCTTGAATTCAGTCGTTTGCTCGGCGCTGTTGGTGCGGCCCTGCGTTACGACGCCGGCAATGTCCATGACTGCGCCAGCGTCCATGGTGTAGGCTTCGCCAGCGGCGTTACGTCCTGCGAGCCAGCCCTCCTGGCCGTCAAGCATGCCGGTGTTGTAGCGGTAGCCAGGCACGTCGTTGGCGTAACTGCTCGACATGTATCGCGCGTTGTCCGGAGGGTTGACCTCCACGGGTAACGCCGGTAAGGGCGGCACGCAATAGCAGGATTTGATCTTGTCGGGGAGGGGATCCACACCGAACGTTTCAGTGGTGCACTTCACCATCTTCCCGCCGGCGGTCTTAGCGTGTGTGATCGCGAGCATGGCTTCGAAAGACGCCTTGTCAGACGGCGATGATGTCTCGGGCGCCTTGCCGAAGTACACCTCGCCGCCAGGGCAAGGGCATTCGCCTCCGTCCTTGGAGCACGGGTAAGGCGGCGGTGGCTTGCGCACGTACTCAAGGCCCGCGCGCATGGTCATGTGCGCGTTCCAGGTGACAACCTCAATGCGCACGAAGCGCGCAGCGACTGCCTGAGGGAACCTGGCAGTTGCCTTTTCGTCGGAGTTTGGCCTCGTGTTGCCGATGAACTCGGCGCCATCAGCAACGTACGTAAACGGTCCGTCCGCGTCTGCGCTCGTCAGCACCTTGTACTTTGTGACGTACTGGTCGGTGTTCTTGCGAGCCTGGAGAACGACGGCGGAAATCGGGCGCATTTCACCAGCGTCGATGGTGAGGTACTGGCCGGCGACGTTTTGCGCCGAAAGCCAAGCGGTTTGGCTATCGAGCATGCTCGCGAAGTAGGGCTGACCGGGCTGGTGGTTGTGAAGCACGCTGGATGCGGCGCGAGCCTTGTCAGGAGGGTTGAGCAACATCGTCTGCGGCAGCGCCGGCACTTCGACCTTCGAGCCACTGACAACCTTCAATCCGCAGCGCATCGTCATGTGTCCGACCCACATTTTAGGCTCGATCTTGACGTACCGCGCCTCGACAGGCTCAAGGAACATCGCCTCAGCCTTTTCGTCACTGTTCTTCGTGTTGCCAACGAATGTAGCACCGTTGTCGACTTCCGTGTACGGTCCGCGAAGCTCATTCGACACGGACACCTTGTAGAAGTTGACGTACTGGTTTTGGTGACGGCGGTTCTGCGTGACAACGCCCGCAATGGACATCACAGCCCCGGCGTCCATGATATAGAACTGGTCTTGGTCGTTGCGAGCACTGAGCCAGCCTTCGTCGCTGTCGAGCATGCCGGTGTTGTATCGGTACCCCGGCTTGTCGTTGCCATACGAGGTGGACATGATGCGCGCGTCGTCGGGAGGGTTCATCAAGACGACCGTGGAAGGATCAGCCGTGACGCGTTTCTTGGGCGGCGGGGCCGGGCCCTCCATCACAAGCAGACCAGCGCGCATGGAGATGTACTGGTTCCACATGTGAACCTCGATGCGCACGTAGCGCGCTTCAACAGGGTCGGCAAACACCACCTTCTCGAGCACGTTCCTGACCGTGTTTCCGACGAACATTCTACCACCGTCAACGTACGTGAAGTTGCTGTCGGGCAGGCTTGACACGAGCACCTTGAACGCCTGTACCATCTGGTTGGAGTTGCGGCGGGACTGCATGGTGACGCCTGCGATGGTCTGCACCGCACCGGAATCAATGGTCATCCATTCACCATCGCCGTTGCGCGCCGCGGACCATCCCTGGTCGGAGTTGAGTGTGCTGCGCGCGTGTCCGGTGCCCGGGGCCTGGTTTCCGTGTACGCTCGAGTAATGGCGGGAGCCCTCGTCCGGGTTGATCATGTACGTTTCACCATCCTTAGGCTTGTACAACAGTCCCGCGCGCATGGAGATGTGTTGGTTCCAGGTGACCGCCTCGATGCGCACGAAGCGCGCTTCAATGGGCTCCGGGAACTTCACCATAACCTGCTCATCGCGGAATGTGTTACCTTCAAACACGCCGCCGTCAGCGACATAGGTGTACTCACCGTGGAGCTCGTCGCTCGTGCTCACCTTGAATCTGTTCACCATCTGGTCGCTGTTTCTGCGAGACTGGGTGACGACGCCTTCGATGGTCATCTTCTTCCCAGCGTCGATCGTCATCCATTCGCCCGCACTGTTTTTTCCGGCGGACCAAGCTTGCTCGGAGTCGAGCATGCTGCGCGCATGCCCGGTTCCCTTGACCTCGTTGCCGGCAACGGAGGAGTAGTCGCGCGCGTCCTCAAGAGGGTTAGCGACTGCAAGTGTCTTCGTGTCTTCGACAGAAACAGGCTTCTCGGTACCCGCCATGGCGAGGAGGCCAGCGCGCATCGCGACGCGTCCATTCCACTTCACAGCTTCAATCTGGACGTAACGCGCAGACACGACTTCGGCGAAATGCGTCTGCGTGTGCACATCATAGCCCGCGTAGTTGTGGAACACCTCGCCGCCGTCGACGTACTTGAACGGTCCGCGCTCTGAGTTCGAAACGAGAACCTTGAATTCAGTCGTTTGCTCGGCGCTGTTGGTGCGGCCCTGCGTTACGACGCCGGCAATGTCCATGACTGCGCCAGCGTCCATGGTGTAGGCTTCGCCAGCGGCGTTACGTCCTGCGAGCCAGCCCTCCTGGCCGTCAAGCATGCCGGTGTTGTAGCGGTAGCCAGGCACGTCGTTGGCGTAACTGCTCGACATGTATCGCGCGTTGTCCGGAGGGTTGACCTCCACGGGTAACGCCGGTAAGGGCGGCACGCAATAGCAGGATTTGATCTTGTCGGGGAGGGGATCCACACCGAACGTTTCAGTGGTGCACTTCACCATCTTCCCGCCGGCGGTCTTAGCGTGTGTGATCGCGAGCATGGCTTCGAAAGACGCCTTGTCAGACGGCGATGATGTCTCGGGCGCCTTGCCGAAGTACACCTCGCCGCCAGGGCAAGGGCATTCGCCTCCGTCCTTGGAGCACGGGTAAGGCGGCGGTGGCTTGCGCACGTACTCAAGGCCCGCGCGCATGGTCATGTGCGCGTTCCAGGTGACAACCTCAATGCGCACGAAGCGCGCAGCGACTGCCTGAGGGAACCTGGCAGTTGCCTTTTCGTCGGAGTTTGGCCTCGTGTTGCCGATGAACTCGGCGCCATCAGCAACGTACGTAAACGGTCCGTCCGCGTCTGCGCTCGTCAGCACCTTGTACTTTGTGACGTACTGGTCGGTGTTCTTGCGAGCCTGGAGAACGACGGCGGAAATCGGGCGCATTTCACCAGCGTCGATGGTGAGGTACTGGCCGGCGACGTTTTGCGCCGAAAGCCAAGCGGTTTGGCTATCGAGCATGCTCGCGAAGTAGGGCTGACCGGGCTGGTGGTTGTGAAGCACGCTGGATGCGGCGCGAGCCTTGTCAGGAGGGTTGAGCAACATCGTCTGCGGCAGCGCCGGCACTTCGACCTTCGAGCCACTGACAACCTTCAATCCGCAGCGCATGGCCATGTGTCCGACCCAAACCCTTGGTTCGATCTTGACGTACCGCGCCTCGACAGGCTCAAGGAACATCGCCTCAGCCTTTTCGTCACTGTTCTTCGTGTTGCCCACGAATGCGGCACCGTTGTCAACTTCCGTGTACGGTCCGCGAAGCTCATTCGACACGGACACCTGGTAGATGTTGACGTACTGGTTTTGGTGACGGCGGTTCTGCGTGACAACGCCCGCAATGGACATCACAGCCCCGGCGTCCATGATGTAGAACTGGTCTTGGTCGTTGCGAGCGCTGAGCCAGCCTTCGTCGCTGTCGAGCATGCCGGTGTTGTATCGGTACCCCGGCTTGTCGTTGCCATGCGAGGAAGTCGCGGCGCGCGTGTCGTCGGGAGGGTTCATCAAGACGACCGTGGTGGGATCCGGAATCCAGCGCTCAACCGGCGGCGGAGGCGGGCCCTCGATCACAAACAGACCAGCGCGCATGGAAATGTGCTGGTTCCACATTTGGACTTCGATGCGCACGTACCTGGCTTGCACGGGGTTCGCGAACAGCACCGTCTCCGGGGTGTTCCGCACCGTGTTGCCCACGAACAATCGCCCGCCGTCGACGTACTCGAAGTCAGTGTCGGCGTCGCCGACTTTAGACACCAGCACCTTGAACACTCGCACCATCTGGTCCGTGTTTCTTCGGGACTGCATGACGACGCCGGAGACGGTCTGCGTTGCGCCAGCGTCGATTTGCATCCACTCGCCCACCTCGTTGCGCGCGGCGAACCAGCCCTGAATTGAGTCGAGCATGGACTGCGCGTAGCCGACGCCGGGGGCTTGATTTCCGTATACGCTTGAGTAATGGCGGACGCCCTCGTCCGGGTTCAACGCGAATGACTCGCCGATTTTCGGCGAGTACAACACGCCGGCGCGCATGGAGATGTGCTGGTTCCACGCCGTGGGTTCGATTCGCACGAAGCGCGCCTCCACAGGGTGTGCGAAAACGTTGTCCTCGATGTGGTCGGTGGAGTCGTATCGGTTCCCGTCGAAAACGGTACCGTTGTTGACGTACGTCCACGGCCCGGTCGGTGAGTCGGCGGTTGAAACTAAAAACTTGGTCACGCGCTGCGCGCTGCCTCGCCGCGACTGCGTGGCGACGCCGGTGATGGTCCTTGTGTCGCCGACGTCGATGACGTACCACTGTTGATTGTCGTTCGCGCACGAGATCCACGCGGCGTCTGAGTTCAGCTGGCCTTGGTCGTTCCCCGTGCCGGGCGCGGAGTTGGAAGCCACGCACGACTTGGCGCGTGTAGAGTCATCCGGGTTGAGACGCACGTGGCGCAACGGCGGGCGGCACCAGTTCTGGTGTAGCAGCGCGGTGAGGTTTGCTTTGACCGCGTCGCACTCCCTTTGCGCCGGTGTCACGACAACGGGCGCCAGCCCGCCTTGCACCAGCGTGACAAACGCGGGCGCCCCGGGAACGGGCGCCGGCGTCGGCGGCGCCGGCGCCGGCGACAACCGAAGCACGTCGGTTGGCAAATCCGCGTTCTGGCACTCACCCAGTTCCTCCACGATTTCAAGCAACTCCTCCTCCATCTTCTCCGCGTAGTACGTGATTTCCGTAACCTTGGTTTTGGTGGTGTTCAGCTCGGCGACGCACTTGGTGACCTGCTCAGCGGTGCTCGACGCGACGTTCTCCATTCGGCTGAAGGACACCAAGCACGTGCTTTCGTTCGCCCGCAAACCGCTGACCAGGGCGTCGAGGTCGATCGCGCGCGTCACCAGGAACGCCTTGTCCTTCACAACCTGTTCTTGGTTGATCACGATCTGCTCGTTGCAGGACACCACGTCGCCACGCAAAACAGCCACGGAGGCGGCGCACTTGCCACTCGCGGCTTCCGCGGCGCTTTTGGCGTTCGTCGCGGTAGCGAGCTCTTGCTTGATTTCGCCCGATTGTTTCTCGTAAAACGCCTTCGTCGCGACGTGCGCCGCTTGTTCCTTCGTGGCGGCGGTGGAGAGCCGGGTGACGTCATCGGCAAGCGAGGCGATCTTGGTGTCGCACCCGGCGTGTTTTTCCGTGCAGGATTCCTTGAGTTGGTTGGATTTCGCGAGCGAAATGACCAGGGTTTCCTCACGGACAACGCACGTCGCGCCGGCGTCGGCGGCGGTTTCGATGTCGCGTCGCAAGTCAGCCTTTGCGGTGTCGCAGGCTTTGACCTCGCTTAGCGCGCCTTCGTACTTTTCGAAAATCTTCCCCAGCTGCGCGTTGAGGTTGTTTTCTCTTTGTTCCAGGTCTTCCGATACGAGGTCAACCGCGGCGGTCAGGCGTTTGACGTTGGCGTGCAAATCCGTGACCACGGTTTCGTGCGCACCGTTCTTCACCACGCACGCGTCTCTCGCGGCGTCGCACTTCGTGATTTGCGCCGAAGCGGTTTCCCGCGCCGTGTCGGATTCGGCGCGCGTTTTGTTGAGCGTCGAGCCGCAGTCGGCGACGGATTCCAAAAGGTTGGCGATTCGCGTCGCACTGGCGCCGTTGTCAATCATGACGGACGCCTTGGCGTCGACGCACTCCTTGATTTGCGCGTTCAGCGTGGTCGTGGCGTCAACGAGCGCGGCGGCGGTGACTTCGATCTTTTTCTCAGCCGCCGCGGTTTCCGCCTCCAAGTCCTCGATGATGGTTTTGAACGCCCCGCCCTGGGATAACAAAAACTCCCGGCTCTGTTCCAGTTCCTTGACCTGCCCCCCCAAGCTTTCCTTGGTGGTTCGCAACAAATCAGCGGTGGTGTTCAACGTTTTTTCGCACCGTCCCACGTTGGTTTGTAAATCCTCGACGATGGTCATGTGCGCGCCGTTCGTAACGAGGCACTGCTCCTTCGCGTCCGTGATTTCCTTGATACGCTTCTCGCTCGCGACGCTCGTCGCGTTCAACGCAACCTTAGTCTCAACCAGGTTGCTTTCACAACGCAAAACGTTGGATTTCAAGTCGCCGATCACCGTGCTTTGCGCGCCGCTTTCCGAGACGCACGTTTTTACCTGACCGCGCGAAGCCGTGAGCTGCGACGTGAGGTTCGCAGAGGTCTCTGTGAGCTCCTCAACCGTTTCACTCAACCGGGTTTCGCACCCGCGCACGTTGGTGGACAAGTCGTCGATGATGGTTCTGGACGCGCCGTTCGTGACCAAGCACGTTTCCTTAGCCGCAGCGAGTTCCTTGACCTTCGCAGCGGCGGCGGCGTCGGCGGAAGCTGCAGTCAGCCTGGTGGTGTTCAGCGCCGCTTCGCACGCGCCGACGTTGTGCTCCAAGTCGTCGATGATCGTCGCGTGCGCGCCGTTTCGGACGAGTAACTGCTCCTTGTCCGCGACGAGCGCGTTCACCGCGGCGGCGGTTTCGGTCATCGTTTTAGCCAGCGAGGTTCGTGTGGTGTTCAGCGAAGCGTGGCACTTGCCGACGTTGGATTCGAGATCGTCGATCACCGTCCTGTGCGCGCCGTTCTTCACGAGGCACTCTTCCTTCGCGGCGAAAAGCTCCTTAACCTTCGCGGCGGAGTCAGCGTTGGTTTCCGCGAGCGTGGTTCGCGTGGTGTGCAGCGAGGATTCGCACTTTTCGACGTTCGTGGACAAGTCGTCGATAACGGTCTGGTGGGCGCCGTTCTTGACCAAGCACTCCGCCTTCGCGGCGGAGAGCTCCTTGAGCTGTTGCAGCATGGCGGCCATCTCCAAGTCCTCCGCGTCGTCCTCCAAATCCATGGTCACGATCTTTGACTCCACGGCTTTGAAACTTTTCTCGATAGCCTCAAGGTTGTGTTTCAGATCTCGGACGATTTCGTCGTTCGCCGCGGCGCAACCGACGGCGTGTTGCTTCTCCTGCTGGAGCTGCTTGACGTCGGTTTCACACCGCGCGGTGGTTTCCGCGAGCGCCGCGGTGGTCACGCCGAGCTTGTCCTCGAAGTCCGCCGCGCTTGACTTGCAGTCTGCGATGAGGGTTAGGCTTGCTTTGTTATGGCCGACACAGGCTTGCTTTTCCGTCTGCAGCTGCTGAACGTCCGCGTCGCATTGCGCGGCGGTCTCGGTGAGAGTCGACGTGGTCTTGTTGAGCGTGTTCTCGAGATCCGCAGTGGCGGACTTCAAGTCCGCGATCACGGTCTGGCTAGCCTTGTTCTGGCCGACGCAGGTTTGCTTTTCCGTCTGGAGCTGCTTGAGCTCCGTCTCGAACTTCGCGGTGGTTTCCGCGAGCGCCGCGGTGGTCGCGCCGAGCTCGTCCTCAAAGTCACCCGCGGTTGCCTTGCAGTCCGCGATGAGCGTTAGGCTGGCTTTGTTCGTGCCAATGCAGGTTTGCTTCTCGTCCTGGCACGTTTTCATCGCGGCCGAGGTTTCGTGCGCGAGCTTGGCGTTCGCGACGGCTTTCGTGGCGAGCTGCGCTTGTAGTTCCGCGCGCGTATCGACGCACTCCGTGATCAAGTCGTGCGCCGCCTTCGACTCGCCCACGCACCGCTGCTTGTCAGCCTGGCACGTGTCAATCTCTGAGGTGAGTTCGGTGGTGGTCTTTTCAAATGCACCCTGCGTGGTGTGGAGCTTCGCTGCCAACACGGAGGCGTTCTCCTTGACATCCGCCAAGAGCGCCGCGTGCGCGGCAGACTCACCCACGCACTTTTGTTTCTCACCCTGGCACGACTTGATCGTGCGGTCGCACGTATCGACGGTGGCTTCAAGCTTCGCGGTAGTGGCGTTGAGGTTGGTTTCAAGCGCCCCCAAGGTCTTTTTCAAGTCGCCGATGATGGTATCGGACTCGGCGTAGGAACCGACGCAACTCGCCTTGGCGTGTTGCTCGTCCTTGAGCGCCGCCGCGCACGCGTCGGTGTCCTCGGCGTGCTTCGTTTGCCACACCCCGAGCTGGTCCTCAAGCTGTTCGGTGCGCTTCTTGGAGTCCGCCAACAAATCGCCGTGCGCCTCCAGCGTGCCTTCCAGCATCTCGGTGGAGTTGCGGCAGGTTTTCAGACTCAAGTCCAGCCCTTGTTTGATTTCAAGGTGCGCCACGCGCTCCAACCCGACTTGCGCTTCCAAATCGGCTTTGCGCTCGGCGCAGGTCGCTAACAGCTCGGCGTGCCTCGCTGACGTGCCGATACAAACGTTCTTCTCGTCCTGGCACTTCTCAACCGCTTGCTCGAGGGCGTGCGTGTTTTGCTTCACCACGGTCATGGTCGTGTTGTGCCGTCCTTTGATGTTGCTGATTTCAACGTTGAGGTCGAAAATCGTGCGGTCGCTTGTTTTGTGCATGCCCACGCACGCTTCTTTTTCGGCGTGCGCCATTTGCAGGTCCGACTTGAGGGTTTCGATCAATCGCTCGTCATCCGCCGCGCGCTTCACAAGGTCAACCTTCTCCACTTGCAAATCACCGAGCTTCTCGCTCGCGGCTTTGTGCGCGGTGAACAGGGTTTCCTTTTCGTGTTGCGTGGCCTTGAGTTGTTTCGTCAAGTCGCTAGTCACGACGCCGCTTTGCGTTTTGGTGAACTCGAGCTCCGTATCGCAGATAGCAACGGACGCGGTAAGGTCCTTTTTCTGCTGCGCGAGCCACTTGACGTTGCCAGCCTGCGTTGTGGTTTTGTTGGAGCACTCCCCGAGGGCTTCAGTGACTTTTTTCGTTTCCGAAACGTGCGTTTGCTCCATCCCGCGAAGCTTGCTTTCCAGGCGCTCAATCTCGTCGTGCAAAGTCACGGTGAGCTTGATGTGCGCCTCGTGCTGCGTGTGCGCCGCGGTCGCGGCGGCGGTGCTGTCCGCTAGGAGCTTTTCGTAAGCAGAAGTCACCTCCGCGACCTCGACGTTGAGTTTCGCGTTCACGTTGTTCGCCTTTTGTATGGACAGGTAGTTTTCGTACTTTTTTTGTTGCGTCTTTCGAAGTTCGTAGTACATAACCGTGAGGTCCCGGGTCAGCGTGGCGACTTGGTCGTCCTCGTCAATCGCCATCTCCCCAGCCCTGCCGTTAACATGGAACCCGACCTTCAGGAACTTTTCCCGTTCCTGAACCGCGATGCTCTTGTGCCACGCCATCTCCTGCGAGATCTCGGCGTTTTCGGTGTGCAGCGCGGAGTTTTCCTTCGCGAGCTCCGCGTTTTGCGCGCGAAGCGTGGCGAGCTGGTCGTTGGTGATGGACGTGAACGTCTCAAGCGCGGCTTGGGACTTGTGGAAATCAACATCGAGCTGCTCCGCGTTGTCCGCCTGAATCGAGGCGTACTCGCGTGACCGGTCGATCTCGCCAGCGGCTTCGTCCAAGGACTTCTCCATGTCCGCCAGCACAAGCGGTTCGTTCACCGCGGCAGAGGGCGCGGCACCCACTCGTGGTGTACCGGCACGCGAGGTGTACGGCGTAGGGTCTTTGGCGTATCGAGTGTCACTGACACCGACACGGGTGGACGACGACGCACTTGCAAAGTCAACCGGAGCCAGACCCAGGAACGTTCCGGGCGCGCCATACGAGGACGCCGCGACCGCAATCAGAGATCCGATGCACACTGTCAACACCGCGTACTTCAAGTTTCGCAAACCGCCCCACGCGCCGTCACGGCGCGCGGGGCTTTGTCGCGAAACAAGCGGCGTGGCCTCATCGGCAAACCCGGGTCCCTCCACAGAGCTCATCGCACGCAACACGGGAACAACGCGGCGTCGCGTGTGCTCGCGCGTGGGCGATTGGGGGGACCGAGAAGACTCATCCGAGAAAACACCCTTTTTTTAACTCAGCGTTTTAATTCGCACTTTTGCCATTTTTGTTGGGTGTTACCCCGCCTGCAAACTTCGAATGTCTGCAGCAGTTTGTCGACGTAGCCCAAAAGTGTTCTAACTTCTAACTGACACACATACGAGTTTTTGGCAACTTAGCAAACGCACGCACCCCTCTTGATACCCATATTTTAATACCCCATCTCCCCCTCTATGTATAATACCCATACAGAGCGACCCCACGGGAAGGGCCGACGAAATCGCGTCTGACCAAAACGAACCGAAAGGTCGTTGTTTCTTAGACGCTTAGTCGCTTCTCACCCGCGGGTTACTATCGTCCGGCACGCGCGGCATTCGAGGGGTCACGCTCGCGTGCGCGTTTCCACTCCGCGCGACGCGACGACCTGCTCCGACGCGGCGACGCGCGAGGCACGCGTGCTCACGCGAAGATGGTTTCCACCCGCGAAGCCGGTCGGGGGGAAAGGGAAAACACGGGAAGTGCCGCGTTTCGGGGACGCGCGGCGAACGAGACTTTGGTGGGCCACGACCCAAACGAGTCGGTTGCGCCAAGCACGCCCGGGCGGCGTGTTGTGCTCTCGCCCACCTCGAGTTCCACGTCATCAGAGACCGAAGCGCCCGTGGCGGACCACGGCGAGCTGCACGAGGTGGTGGTACTTCAGGGAGGGGGCGAGACGAAGGAGACGGTTAAGGAAAGTCCGGAGAGTTTGGAACAAAAAGTTTCGGTAAAAACACAAAAAGAGTCATCGCAGGCGTCAACAAACGTGTCTATCTGTCGCATCTGCATGGATGCGATACATCAAAGCGAGTTAAGCGACAGCGGCGAGGCTACACACCTGGGGTGCGCGTGCGTCAGCGGGTACATGCACCGGTCCTGCGCGAAGGAGTACCTGACCAAACGAGACGGCGCGGTGGCCGCGGACCACCAACTGACGTGCGAAGGTACGTCTCGGGGCTTTCCCAAATCCAGGCACACTGTTTGCCGATTGTCCAGAGTAATTACGTAATACACATTACGAAAGACTGACACTTTCTTTTATTCATCGTAAGTGTGCTTGCAGGAAATGCTCGGTTTGAAACAAATTCAACAGGACCTCGTGACGGCGCGACGGCGCGCGAGGCAAACGCGAAGGGCGCTGCTGGTGCTGAACGGCGCCTCCCCTGACGCGATTCGCGCCGACGCGCGACAAACCCGCGCGAATAACGCGGACGACGACGAAACCGAAAACGAATCCCTTCGCTTCGAAATAGACGACCCAAGAAGACACCAAATCTGTTGGGGAAGCCGGAACCCGTGCGTGTGGCTGCTGTGGATACTCACGCGACCGATCGTGGTGACGTGCATGGTACGTCGCCCTTTGTTTTCGGCTTTATTTTTTGGCTGCTTTTTGGTTTTTGAAACGCGCTTCTCGAATTTTCTCGCCGCGACATTCACATCCTTACCATACACACGCACCGTTCGCTGACCGCGCGCCTCCAGGCGTTCGACCTCGCGGTTACATTTCTCTCAAAAACCGTGCTTCTTCTTTTCGTCTTGGCGTTTTGGGGTTTACTCATGTACAGCTGGTACAGGTCGTTTTGATCAACGTGAAAGGGGCGTTTTGGTGTCTCGCGTTCGCGGGTGTCGTAGGTTACTTGCTCTATACGTGGAGGGACGCGGACAGGAACCGACACGACCGCGGGTGGGACTACGAAGAAGAACGACGAGGAGGGTGGGGGGGATGATTCGGTCGGCGGACGATTCGCGAAGATACAACACTTGCGGGAGTGACTACTCGGCCGACGGGTCAAAAACTCGGCACAGACACCAGCTGTACAATAGTATTACTGCTGACAATACAAAAAGAAGGATTTTCTTTAAAAAAAAACCACCTACGCCCCCACGATCACGCCCCGCGCCGCTTTCCGCGGCGCGGTTTTCCCCTCCACCCGTCGTTTCCGTTTCTCCTTTTGGTCTTTCTTTTGTTTCACCTGGTCTTTGCGTTTCTTGTCTTTCGCGAGTTGCAGCCGTTCCCGAGTAACGCTCTTCCCGATCAAACCAGGCGCTTCCTTCAACCCGAACGCCGCGGCGACGTGCCCGAGATGAAGGCGCTTGACGTGGAAGATGTGTTTCAAGTGCGACGGGAACGTCGCGTACGCTCTTACGTGCGACCGGAACGCATCCTTGGCGAGGGTACCTAGCGTCTTATCCGTGCTTACTTCGTGGTGTAAACGTTTCTGGAGCTTCACCGCGGCGGGGTGAAGATGCGGGTCCCGCTCGTACCGCTTCGCGTCGCGGGGTTCGACTTTTTTGTTTTTGTGTTCAGAGCCGTTTTTGCCGTCGTCAGGGAGCCCGTGTTCCAACACGTCCAGCATAGCCGTCACGGACGCGGCGCCGAAACTGACCCCCAGCTCGGACAAAACCGTGGCGTACTCCACCTCCCTTGGTTGCAGAAACAAAACAGCCTCGCCGTCCTGGCCCAGCCTCGCCGCTCTACCCACGCGGTGCACGTACACGTCCGTGTCGCTGGGCGGGTCGACCTGCACGGTGGCACCGACGTTTTCGAAATCGAGCCCTCGCGCGCCGACGTCGGTGCACAGCAAAACCCCCGCCGCGGCGTCGCCGAAGCCTTCGTACACCGCCCGTCGGTCCGCTTGAGACATCACGCCGTGTAAGCGAAACACGGAGTACGCAGGGATCCCACCCTGGGTGTTGCTGCTACCAACCGGGATCCCGCTATCACTGACCTTGTTCCCCGCCAGCCAGGTCAACACGTTGTAATGGAACTCCACGCTTTCGCACGAGTTCAGAAACACCATGACTTTCGGCACGGCGCCGCGCATCCAGCCGGCGAGCAAACCGGCTAGGGTCGCGAGCCGCGCCTTCGCGGGGACCTCGACCGCGGTGTGCCTTAGCTGCGCGGGCATTCTGAGCCGCGGGGTTGTTTTTCGATCGGCGGCTTTGTTTGCCGTGTCCGCGTTTGCCGCGTTTGCGGTGGTTACCGTCGTTTTGTCGCCCCTGGTACCGCCCCCCCCGACAGGCACCTCCTCCACGTCCTCGCTGTCGATTTCAACCACCACCGGGTCGGTCATTGCGAGGTCTATCAACCGTGAGGTACCGCTGGTGAGCGTGGCGGATAGCAGGGCGGTGCACCTTCGCGCGTTGTCCGTCCGGCGGTTGATATCCGCCAGAATCGCGTTGAGGTCCTCTTCGAACCCCAGGTCCAATAGGCGATCCGCTTCGTCCAGGATTAGCCACCGCAGTAAATCCGCTTTCAGCGCCTGCGTGCTTTGCAAATGGTCCAGCAGCCTACCCGGCGTGGCTATTAGCAGGGTAACACCTTTCCTTAACCGCGCTTTTTCTTTTTGTTTGTTCTCCCCGCCCACCACGCACGTGCAGTTGATCCAGTGAAACGCTTTCGACGCGATTTCAGTCGCGCTCGCGAGGACCTGCGCCGCTAACTCGCGCGTGGGGACCATCACAAGCGCTCGTACGCCGTCCTCCCGCTGTACTCGCGGTTCCATCGCGCCCAGCACCGCGAGCAACGGGCAAATGTACGCCAGCGTCTTCCCCGAACCCGTCTCCGCGCGTATCAACACGTCGCGGCCGTTTAGCATGTGCGGAATCGTCGCGCGCTGCACGCGCGTCGGGTTCTGGAAGTGCAGCGTTTCGTCTCGCAGCCGCGAAACCAACCTCGGTGGTAACCCCAAACCCTCCCACGTCGCGTTGTCCGTGCCGAATACTCGAGAAGTCGCGATGGCGCTTAACTGTTTGTCACCCCGCGTCGCCCCCCCGCCCGACTCCAACTCCGTTGGCGTCATTGCCTTGCGCATCAAACTCGCCCAGTCCCCGGCGTTGAACTCGCCTTCATCGGCATCGTCGTCGCCCTCACGAGACGCAACCTCCACCTCTCTTGATATCCCCCGGCCGCCGGCGGGCTTACCTCCCCCCCGCCCGCCTCGCCCGCCGCCAGACTCGTTGCCGCCGCGCCCGCCGCGCCCGCCGGTCTTGTCCTTGCCGCCGCGCCAAGGCTCGCGACCGCCCGTGTCTCGAGTCGTTGTTTTCGCCGCCGCCGCCGCGGAAGCGTCGGCGGGATCCGCATGCGCGGGAGACCAGTCCGCCGGTGCCGCGCCTCTTCCTCCTGACTGTTTGCCCATACGCCCTCGGCCCGCGCTTGCGCCACGACCGCCTTTGCCACCTGCGCCACCACCCCCGTTCTCTCGTCTTGTCGCCGCCGCCTTCCCGGCCGCCGAACCGGTGCCCACCTTGTCTTTCCGCGTCCCCGCCCACCCGCGGTGCCGGCCTTTGCGCTCGGGTTTCAACACCGTGCGCTTCCGGGGGTTGCCCTTCCTCTCCCTCGCCGGGTCGTCCTCAACACCCCCATCCGCGAGGTTAAGCACGAAGCCCCACTCGTCGTCGTCGCCAGCCATGCCGCGTGTCTCGCAACGCGTCAAGGGTGACCCTTAAGAGTGCCACCAACACAGCCGGTGATGATGAGGAATACCAGGTAGCTTTTCAGCGGGACTCGCGCGGGATTTACGAAACGAGTCTGAAAAGTACTTGGCGAATGTGACGTCATCAGCCACGCTCACTTCCCCTTCCCCAGGCAGCCGCACGTCTCCATTTCCGAGATGTTCGCCGTGACCGCGCCGCGATCCGTCCGCGTGCCGTGCGTTCGCCGCACACGTCTCGGCCCGGTCGCGGCCGTGGCGAAGACACCGACGCGCGTGCCTTTGGATACGCCATCGCGGACGAAAACAAAAACTACGCTGAGCACCGCGTTCGCCCTGGTCGCCGCAGTCGGCGTGCTCACCCTGACCGCCCCCGTGGCGCTGGCCAACGTCAAGTACGCGAACGACTGCGATCCTATTTGCCACATCCTGGACGATGGCGCGGCGAAATCGAAAAAACAGGAAGAGGACATGAAGAAAGCGGGGCCGGACTTGTCCGGGCCGGGGTCCATGATGGCCGAGCTGCAGGCGGCGAGGAAGGCGGAGGAAGCGGCGGCGAAGGCGAAGAAATAGGCCGGCACTTATGCACTAACGCGTAATGTGACATCACTAAAAAGAACACGCACTACTAATACACTACAGCGTAAAAGGACATCACTAACAACGCTAAGGACTAAAGGACATCGCTACTTACGGTCGGCGCTCGCCGCGAACGCGCGTTCGGGGCGGCGGGCGCCGGAGTCGCGAACCTCTCGGCTCGCTCGGTCGTACGCGCTCTCGGTCTCACTTGGTGAAAAAGGACGCGTCCAAAGGATTACTTTTACTTTCGCTACGACACTAAAAACCCCGTGCAGCAAACACGCTCACGATTGATTCGCCACACAAAGCGCGTTTTGCAGAAACGACGACACGCGTCGTTCCAGCGCGCGTCGCGCGTTTCGCCCGCGCGGGACGTGTCTCTCGCCCGCGATGACCAAAAGCTCGTACGACATTTTTTCGCCGCTGCGTGTGTCTGTTTGGGCACTGCCGTCAGGATTCGAACCGCCCCCGGTGTGACCTGAACCACTCCCTAAATCGTCCCTGCCTCGTATCACGTCGTGCTGGTCCAGGGCCTGGCAAAGCGCTTTCGTGTGCCGGAGGTGCACGTTTTCGTCCGACGCGCCGTGCACCAGGAGCAGCCGCTTTTGTGTGCCCAGCCGGTCTTGTTTGTCCAACTGCGGCATGCCTTCCACTCTTTTGACCAAGCTGCTGGCGTTGTACCTACCCTGCGTTTCGGGGGACAGCACTCCTAGGTACCGCTCGCTGTAGTGCGTGACGTACTTTGACCAATCCGTGACCGGCGCGCCCGCCACCGCGACGGCGAAAACGTCGGGCCGCCGCAGCAAACAGTTCACGGCGAGGAACCCGCCGTAGGACCAGCCCGAGACGCCCACACAATTCGGGTCCACCCACCCTTTTTCAATCAAGAAAGATACCCCGCTGACTTGATCAAGCACCTCCACGTCACCCAACGTGGCGCCCGCGCCTGATGAGTCCGAACTTTTTGTCCTCACGAAACCCTCAAACTTCTTACCCCGGTTCGCGCTTCCCCGGTTATCAAGCTTCAACGTAACCACGCCGCTCGCCCGCATGCGCTGCGCCCGCGCGTCCGCGGTCAGGGCCCACGTGTTCCGCACGATCTGCGTGTTCGGCCCGCCGTATACGGCGACGACCAGTGGGTACGGAGGCGGCCCGGACGTTTCCGCGTCGGGCAAATACACCACGCCGTGCAGCTTCGTAACGCCGTCGGCGGCGAGAAACTGAGCGTAAAAGAAAGAAAGTGTCAGTCTCGTACCGGCAAACAGTCGTTGGATTTGGGTCGGGAAATACGTACCGTAAACAAAGTGGGCGCCACGTACTGCGCGTCGATTTGCGCGTACGAAGCCGTCGTCGCGCAGAGCTGGTCGGTGCCGTTTTTGCAAAGAAGCACCTCCGCGCGTTCCGCGATGAGCAGCGCAGCCGCGGCGGCGGCGACCGCGACGGGTGACCGGTTAGAGTCACTCAGTTTTTTGGAAAACCCGGAAGTCGTCTGGTTGCAGTCCAAAGTGGTTTCTTTCAAAATCGGCACCAAGCTCGCCCCCGGGGGCGTCTGGGTGTCGTCGAACACGTCCACGATCCGAGTGAAGCAGTAGTTAAGCGCGATCGTGTGCACGCCGGGTTCCAGGGTTAAGCGCTCCAGGGCAAAGGCGTGTGATGTGGTGCACACACCCGCCGTGCCTGATGATGGCAAAGACGTTTCATCTTTCCTTTCATCGTCGCTTCCGTCAACCCGGTCATCGTCGGTTTCTTTCGGGGACAGGCAGCACCGGTACAAGTGCTGCTCAAGCGGGCTTTGTTCGTTCGCGGTGAAGTACACATGGCCTTTTTCCTCGTCCACGCCGTGCACGCGGTGCACGCACCAGTCACCTTTGGTCAAACGGGTGACACGCGGTGGTTTTTTTTTTTGTGAATCACCTGAATCAGAACTCTTCCCGACTCGCCGTACCAAGTACAGGTGCCTGTACCCGTCGCGCTCGGAAACGATCACGGCGTCGCCCGGGTCCCACTCGCCGACGCCACGTTTCGCGAACGTGCGCAACACCGTGGGCGGGTCGGGGATGTTCACCCACGCGTCGCAATCGTCCACGCCATGTGTGTTCGTCACTGTTTCCTCGTTGAGCGGCGTCGGGCGTCGCTCACCGGTGTCCGGGTTGAACAGAATCTGGCGCACGACGGTTTGCGCGCGGTTCTGAATTTGCGCGAGAATTTCGAATCCTGCGATTGTAAAAAAGAAATGTCAGTCATGTATGGGCAATCAGCAATCAGCGGAATGTGGTAAACGGGAAATACGCACCGGGTTTTTCCGTAGTTCCGTGTTTACCGCGCTCGTCGGAACCGCACCGCGCCGTGACCCACGTGACGGAACACAAGTACTCCTCCAAATCGCCCGCCGACGTTGTTGTCACGACGCGCTTGTCTTTTGCCCCCCCGCAATCCAAATCTAGCCACGTCACCGCGAATGCGTTCGGGTCGCCGCTTTGAGTACCGGCGTTTCCGTGTTTGGATCCGCCGCTCGCCGCCTTCGTCACCGGCGACACGTCCACCACCCCCAACGAAACCCGCGCGTTGGTTTCCCCCACGAAAGGGTACGAGTGTTGCTCTACCCGGACCTGGGTGTTGTCGGGCGTATTACCTGCGACGCGCGCGCCGGTACCCGTGACTTGGTCGGTACCGCGGCCTGGATCGCTCAGGCTGACCTGCGCGCCCGGCCCGATACCAGGTCCGGGTAGAGGCGAGGGTCCGATACCGGGTCCGATACCGGGTCCGATACCGGGTCCGATGCCAGGCCCGATACCAGGCCCGATACCAGGCCCTACGGCTCCTCGCCTACCCACGTGCCCGAATTCGTTCCCGTCGTCCTCGCACGCGCCGGCTCTCACGTCCACCAACGACACGTTCGAACTGTCCACCCTCGTGAACGCAATTTTCGACGAATCCGGGTGCCACCACAACCCCCTGTCCCTCCGCATCTCCTCCGCGGCGACGAACTCGGCGAGGCCGTGCGTGACGAAGGTCCGGCCTTGTGCGCCGTGCGTGACTCTTGTGGATGTGGGCACCTGCATTTCCGTGGACCCGCCACGGACACCCGGGATGGAACGCACGCATTTCGTTTCAAACCCGGTCGCGGTGGTGGGCGCGACGTGGATTTCGCTATCCCTCACGAACGCGACCCACTCGCCGTCGGGTGAAATGCTGACATCAAGCGCAGGAAACTCCGGGGTCGAACGCACCACGCACCTGGGTGGGGAGATGTACGTGGTTTGGGGGAGGTCCGTGCCGTCGCCCACGACGTCCGTCGATTGGTTTATTTTCGCCACGTCCACCACGTACGCGGCTTCGGGTTGTGGGACCAGCAACCGCGAAGGGCTCGTCGTCGCACTCGCCCAGTGGTACCGCGTCACGCCCATACCGGTGTGCATCAGCCCTGCCACGCTCGCCTCGCCGCACTTTGGAAGGCTGGAAGGGTCGAAACACGCGTGACGGGTGCCACTCTGCACGTCCATCACGAACAGCATCCAGTTTTTGTCGGCCCCATCGTCTTTCGGTAAATGCGCGTGAAGGTACGCGATGTGTTGGTCATCCGGCGAGAACTCGAACCCGCCCGGGTCCAACACCCCAGGCGGAGGGCCCACCACGTCGTCCAGGGTCAGCTTGGATAAAAGTTTGGTGTCGTCGTGGTGCGCACCGCCAGGCGTCTTCGCGTTTGGGGTTCCGGTTGTGTTTTCCGAGGCAGAACTGGTCTCTCCCGTGGTTTCGGAGGTCGGGGGAAAAGAAGTTCGCGACCCGCCCGCGACGCCGTACTCATCCTCAGCCCCCGAGTCATTCGCGTGGCGTTGACCGCCCCCGGTCCCTGGGGACGGCCCCGGCCCAGGGGACGGTCCCCCGTGAAAGCTGTCGCGCGTGCCCATGGCGGCGTGCGTGGCGAAGTGCGCCACGACGTCTCGGAACTGTCGACAAATAAGAACCTTCTAAAACGATTTGGAAGCATCTAAAACTTGCTGTGACGTGGCAGGTGGAGCTTGCAGCTTGGTGCCTAGTCCTACCTACACCCCTGGTTCGGCCAACGCACCTCTCATTCGCACGCGCGCGCTTGTTTCGCACGATGGCGCACGCGCTCGCTTCCTTCGCTTCACTCCGGGTCGTCGCGCCTTCCGTCGGTACCGCACCCCGCTCAAACCCCGGCAATCACAAACGCGGACTCGTTATCGTGGCGGGCAAGAAAGGCGCGTGGGCGAAGGAGTTCGATCCCGAGTACGAAAAGGCAAACGCGGTGGTGGTCGCGGAGGTGGACGTGAACAAGTGGCCAGGGCTCGACAGTACGTCTAAGGAACGCGTCTTTTAACCCTACCTCACCCCGGAAAAATCCGCGTCGCGAACGAATCGACCCACGCCGCAAAGGTGTCAACAGGGACGCCTGGCGTGTCCGGACACCGACACCCGTTTCTTATCCAACGATGGACGAAACCGGCGCCGGCGCCGAAACCAAACCGTGTTCCGTTCCGTCGCAAAGACCGGCAAACTGAGCAGTCACACGTCACGCGGTCACGCAGTCACGCTTTTTCGTTCTCTCGTGACCTCGAGCACGAACTCACCACCCTTCCTGATTCGCGTCGCGTTTCCGAAACCAGAAGCCAAAGACGAGGACCCGGCGACGTATAACGTCCTGGTCAAAAAGACGGGCCGCGCGCACGTCACGTGGAACGGCGTCGGGGTGTTGCAAGTGCCGAAAGGCCGGGACGATAAGGAATCCAGCGACGTGGCGAAGACGGTTTTGCTGCAGCGAATCGAGCCGCTTTTAGCGGAGGTGAAGCGTTTGTACCCGAAAATGAACGGCCCGTTTGATTTCGTGATTCAAAAGTTTGAAGACCCGTACGCGCAGCCGGTGAACACGACGCAGGCGGTGCCGCCGGGTTTAGGGTTGGTCCCTGCTGAAATCGTGTGGTTGAAAAAAGGAAAGAGGTACCCGTTTTAAGGAAAACCTTTGCGGACTACTGGATCGTAAACGAGTCGGTACGCACGGGATGCGCGATCTCCGCGTCCTTCGTCCTTCGCGTCCTTCGTCCTTCGCGTCCTTCGTCCTTCGCGTCCTTCGTCCTTCGCGTCCTTCGTCCGCCGCCACTCTCCCTTGAACCCTCGCTCGTAAGATCACCTCCCTCGAACCCTCACTCACTGGAAAGGTACTCCGCCCTTTCCCCCATGCCCAGGTCTTTCTGTCGCTGCGCGTACGCGCGCTTTTCCCGGAGCGCGATTTTCTCCAGGTGCGCGGAGGAAACGCCCGCGGCGCGAAGCGAAACGCCGGCGCCGAACGGTTTGGGTTTGGTTTTACAAACGAGCGACGCGTTTTCGTCAATCGATTCTGCGTTTTCGTTACTTTTTTCGACCCGGCCTCCCCGCGGGCCTTGCGTCGGCCGTCCGTCCCGCACCCCCCTGGCGTACGGGTCGAACTCGACGTACTCGCCCCGCGCGGAGGACGCGTTTTCCCACGCCCGGCGGTCGCGCTCCAACCTCTGCGCGAAATCGATTTCGTTCGTCCTTAGTTTCGCGCGTAACTCTTTGGTTTCCACCGCGGTTTCGTCGCTCGCCTTTTTCCGCCGCGCGCCTTCGTCCTCCAGAAACGAAAGTTTACCGACCAGTCGCGCGATTTCCTTTTGAGATTTCTCAAGAGTCTGTGTAAGCCCGGTGACGGTGTCGTGTACCGGTTTCGCGTCCTGAACGAGCCTCCGGTAATCCTTCGCCGCGCGTTTCAAAGCGTCCTGGTTGTAAAAAAGAAACTGTCAGTCGCTCGGACCGCGTGTATATCCGGGATTGGAAAGGGTATAGGAGTGTGACTTCGTAACTGCTACTAGCACTGGTAAGAGTTACCAGTAGAAAAAAGTCAGGGTAATCGGGCCGACCCGTCCGGCGGAACGTGGTGATTGTGAAAGGCCCTCACCTCTAAAGTCGCGACGCGCCGCGCCTGGGTCTCCGTGACCGCCAAGTTTTGCAACTCCGTTCGCCCTAAAGTCGCGGCGTACCCAACGCGTTCGCTGTCGTAAAGCTTCCGCGCGTTGACCAGCGCGGCGCGGTACTTCGCGGTTTCGTTTTTCTCGTGAACAAGCTCTGCGTGTATTTGCTCAAGTTGCGTCTTGTACGCCTTCTTCTTCCCGCGTTTCTTCTCGAGCGCTTCGGCGAGCTGCGCCGCGGTGGCCGCCGCCGCCGCCGCCGTCGCCGCCGTCTGCTCGTTTCGCACGTGGTGCTCGCGAATCGTGGTCGTCACTTGTTGCTCACCCTCCGCGTGGACGCGCGCGATGACCTGTTCGCAGTCCCGGGCCGTTTGCTTCGCGATATCAACCGCCTGTTTCAGCTTCGTCGCTAATTCGAACGCTTGTTGCTTGTGAAGCCGTTTCTTCTCCCGTTTCTTGTCAAGCTGCTGTTTGTAATACCCAACCTCCGCGGTGAGTTTCGCGTTCCTAGATTCCGCCTCGCTCGTGGACGCGCGTATTTCAGCCCGGTGCTTCTCCTCCCCAGCCTCTTTGCTCGCGATGACCCGGTGCAAATCAGTTTCCAAACTCGCCAGGCGTCCAATCGCGGCGCGCGACCGCGCCAGCTCCACCTCGGCGTTGGCGTGCTTCGCCTCCGCGTCGCTCCGCCTTTGTTCCGCTTCCTCGCGCAACTGTCGCAGCTTCTCCTTGTCGATTTCGCAAAGCTGCACCTCCGCGGTGAGGTTCGAAATACGCCGATGCAACTCGAAAATCTCCTCGTGGTTGGAAAGAGAACCTTGCGCTCGCGTTTCGGTGGAGGGCATTTTGTACTTGGATACACTTTTTGCTGGTGGTTCTGACGGTCGCGCCTCGGCTTGATGCGGCCTTGGATTCGAAACGTCTTCGCCGTTGAACATTTCACCCGTGTCAATCGCGGCGTGCATCGCGTCGCGTTCGTCGCGGTCGTGCTTCATCAACAGCCTTCGCTTTAACTCGTCGTTCTCGCGTTCCCGTTCAGTCACGGCGCGTGCCTTGATATCCAGGTCCCGTTGACACAACCGCCGCGATTCGTCCGCACTGTGCAACGCCAGTTTGGTCTCGGCGAGCTGGCGTTGGATTTCGGACGTTTGGTCGGTTGGCACGCCGTGTTTTTGTGGTTCGGTATCCGCTTCTTTTTGCGTCTCGTCCTGCAGAGCTTGTTTTCGTGTAGCCTCGCTCGCCTTCGCCTTCGCCCCCGCCTTCGCCTCCGCCACCTCCCGCTCCATCTCCTGCGCTTCCTTTATCAACCGCGTTTCAGCCTGCGCGGCTCGAATCGACGCAATCGCACGCGCGTCCGCGGCTAAATCCGCCAGCGCGGCTTTCACCGCGGGTGACACCACGAGCGCCTTTGCTTTCTTCGGCCGTGCCTCGGCAGACACCGCGGACGATGTGGGCGTCGCAGCACGCGACCTTTCCGACCGCTCACGCCGCTGCTCACGGCCGGCATCCCCCGAGGACGGCTTCGTCGACGCTGCGTTAACGCCAGTCCCAGTGCTGGAGCTTACCCTCGGCCCGTCCTCGCCCGGAAGTGACTCGCGTGTCTCCGCGGCCGCTTTGCTAGATTCCGGCACCCCATCGGTGGGTTCCACGACACTTCCCAGAACCAAAGACGGGTCACGGCGCTTGGACGTTTTGGACGTCTTGGAAGCCTTGGACGCTTTCGACCCGCGCGACTCCCGACTCTCACCGCTCTTCTCGCTCATCGGGAACGACGAGGACGCCGCGTGACCCGAAGTGCGCGTCACGGAACGCATTTCGCATTTTAACGACTACCCGTTGAGCACCGTTGACCAAAAATTCTCAATGGAAAGAAAAAAAGGAGAGACGAGATGCTTTATTTTGACGGCGCGCTCTGCGACCCCAGTGTCTGATGAGGAAGTTTGATGGTACTCTCCGTCATAGTTAATATCAATACAAGCCCAATCACTCTTTTTCATTCAGCGACGACAACCTGCTGAACTGCGGCGAGGAGTTCATGGAGCTCTGGTTAAGTCGGCGCCGGGAATCAGCGCGTTTTTTTTTTTTCCAAGCCTTTTCCTCCGCCAGGTTCCGGTGAAACACGTTGGAAAAGTTGCTCCCGATCACGGTGACCGGCAGCGCCAGCACCAACACGCCGAAGCACATCACGAGCCCCGCGAAAACCTGATACCAATAAAAGGAAGTGTCAGTCGTGTATGGGCAAACAGTGTGCCTGGATTTGGGTAAATTTGGGTAAAACAATACGTACCTTCCCGAGCATGGAATCGGGAAGCTGGTCGCTGTGATTGTAAAGGAAAAGTGTCAGTCTTTCGTAATGTGTCTTTCGTAATTACTCTGGACAATCGGCAAACAGTGTGTCAGGATTTGGGAAAGCCTGACATACGTACCCGTACCCCACGGTGGTCATGGTGACGAACGTCCACCAAAACGCGCGCGCGATGCTGTCGTACTGGGACTGGCGGTACATCGAGACGCAGGATTCGCTGCGCTTGTACGGGTACTCGCACAGGAACGTCGCGGTCGTCGCGTCGGGTGACACGGATTGCAACGCACACGGCTTGTTCTCACCCGCGCTGTACGTGAGTACGTTTTGCGTGTCATTCAGCGCGCTGTTGCCACGCAACAGCGGCTTTGTGATTTCCAGAAACGAATTCGGTTCCCCCCGCGAGGTTGAGGTCACGGTCACGGGACAATTGTACGAATACACCTGCTCCCAGTACCCGCCCACTCCGTTCCACCGGCCGCGTTCGATGAAGTACATGAGCGACGAAAAAACAACCACACCGATTGTTATAAGCAACAGCAACATGTTAAGCGCTTTGAAGGATTTGACCATGGTTTCCGCGAACAGATCCACGCTGCTTTTCGACGTGCGCAGTAGCTTGAACAACCGCGCTAGCCGCAAAACCCGTATCACGCCGACGCCCGGGATTTCATCTGCGTTCCCTGCGATTGGGAAAGAAAAGTGTCAGTCTTTCGTGCCATGTGTCTGAGTAATTACTCTGGCCAATCGGCAAACAGGGAGGCGATATTTGGGAAATATAAGAAGTACGTACCGTTGCTCGCGGCTTGCGCGATCAAATCGAGGTAGAACGGCACGATGGCGATTAGGTCGATGACGTTCATGCCTTCCTTGGCGAATTTACGTCGATCGGGGGCGGCCCAAAGCCGCACGCCAAGTTCCACGGTGAAGCACCCTATGCAGAACGCTTCGCTTATGAACCATACAGAGCTTTTCTCAAAATCAGGTGAGTAAATGCCGTGCGCCGTCTGTAAGCAGTACATCGTGGTGGAGAACAGGATCAGTACCAGGAACAACATCGCGATTGCGCTCGCCAGCGGTCCGGACGCCGGGTCGTCAAGCACCAGCCAGGTTTTTTCGCGGGTACTCATTTCCGACCACCGGGAAGCGCCGTCGCGTCCAGACCCCCCGTTGAACAGCGCGCGTCTTTTCTCGGAAGCCATCCGCGCCCTTTGCGCCGCGGCGGATCTCAAACCGCCGATGTTGTTGATGAGTCGCGCGCCAAGCACGGACGGCATGGCGTACAAACTCGCGCTCGCGTGTCGCGCCGACGAAAGCGCAGTGGGGGCCGACGAATCCGCCGAGTGATTCTTGCCCCCGCTGCTCGGCCCTCTTAGGTTCCGCGAGTTCGTCAGCGCGTTTGAGCTGGCTTCCCTTCGCCGTCGCTTCGCCGCCGCCTTCTTTGTCCGCACCGCCGTATCAAGCGCCAGCAACATCACGTCGAACATCTCGAAGTTTACCTGAATCGTGTCCCCCTCCTTCACGTCGTCCAACACGAAGTTTTCAAACGCCAGCCGCGTGGCTGGATCCCACAACCGAAACGCGCGTTTCGCGTGTGACACGCACCCGCCGCTCGCGTCGTCCAAATCAAGCAATTTGGTGCCTTCCGGCTCTTCGTGTTGCGTGAACTCCTCCGTGAACAGCCTGGTTAAGGACGCGTACGTGCCTTCCCAGTCCACGGGAACTCGCTCTGATTTACACGCCAGCTTGATCGAGCGGAAGTGGTACGACCCACCGTTGGTAAATTCTCGGTTGGGCTCCGTAAGCGCCTCCTCTCGCGCAATCTCAGCATCCCACACGTCCGTGTGCTGCACCTCGACGGGGACGAAAATACCCATGGGTGTTTGCGTCGTCCGTGTTCGTCCCGCAACACAAACCCCGAACGCCCGGTCCACCCTTCGGCGACGAGAACCAGCGCCTGGTCCGGACGAGATGTACCCGCCGCGCGTGCCGTACCCCGCACGCCAGGAGTGTCGCGCGAGGCGGCAATTCAACGCTTTCCAACGGCATTCATTCTGTCACCAGCCATTCTTTGAAACGAGGCTGATTTTCTGCAACTGTCAGCGCTATTCGCAGATCTAGCCGGCGTGCGATAGCGTGACCCCCCCACCAAAGCCACGCTCACTACGACGGACACTCGTCGATCGTCTCGATCGTCGACGCGCGTTTACCGTCCTCGACACCGTGGCAGACCGTCTGGGCAGAGGATCCAGCGACCGTAAGCGACAATCTGACGCGTCGACGCTGACGCGGCGCTATCCCATCTGCGACGTGGCTAGTGGCTTTCCGGTGAAATCGCACCGACGCTTCGTCGCCCCGAGGGTGCCATGTCCGTCGCGATGCCCTGTGGTGGGCCCTGCGTGTGCGCCAGCGCGTCTAACCAGGCTGTGACGAGCGTTTCCGCGAGCCGCGCAGGGCGGTCGCGTGCCTCACGCCCGTCCGTTTCCCACACGGCATCCCAGGCTTCCACGTCGGCGCCTCTCCAGGAAAAGCCCCGTTTGCGGGGCGCCATGATTTCCGCGCAAGGCACGCGTGGCCCCCGCGGGTACGGCGCACAACAAAGGTCACAACCCGTATTGATTCCGTGCTTTCTTAGCCCCAAAACAAGCCACGCACCGCGGTCGCGCCAGACCACGCAGCGAAACGCGATCACGGACCCCGAAAAGTCCGTGGGGGCGTCGTCCGGGGAGAAAGATGGGGTCCGTGAAAACACTAAACCCACGAAACCCGAAAAAGTAGGCGTCCTCCTACTAAACCTGGGCGGCCCCGAGAAGCTAGAGGACGTGCAGCCTTTCCTGTTCAACCTGTTCGCGGACCCGGACATTATTCGGCTACCAGGGGCGGTTAAATTTCTGCAGCAACCCCTCGCGGCGCTGCTCAGCGCGAACAGGGCGCCCAAGTCGAGGGAAGCGTACGCCTCAATCGGCGGCGGGTCGCCGCTTCGGCGGATCACGGATGCGCAGGCGGAGGCTATGAAAAACGCGATGGTCAAAAAAGGCGAACTCGACACGAAAGTGTACGTCGGCATGCGGTACTGGAAGCCGTTCACGGAAGACGCGGTGGAGCAAATCAAACGGGACGGCGTGACGCAGTTGATCGTGTTGCCGCTGTACCCGCAGTTCTCGATAAGCACCAGCGGGTCGTCGTTAAGGTTGCTGGAACAGATGTTCCAGGACGACGTTTATTTGCGCGACGAGATGCAGCACACGGTGATTCCGAGCTGGTACCAGCGACCGGGTTACGTCCAATCCATGGCGCAGCTCATCAAGGGCGAGCTTGAGAACCCGGCGCGCGGGTTTTTTGAAGATGACAAGCCTGTGATTTTTTTCTCGGCGCACGGCGTCCCCGTATCGTACGTCGAGTCCGCGGGTGATCCATACAAAGAAGAAATGGAGCGGTGTGTGGAGTTGATTATGAACAAGCTGAAAACAATGGGCGTGCACAACGAACACGTCCTGGCGTACCAATCGCGGGTCGGGCCGGTGGAGTGGCTCAAGCCGTACACAGACGACGTGATTCGTGATTTGGGTAAGAACGGAACCAAAGCCATGGTCGCGGTACCGGTGAGTTTCGTGAGCGAGCACATCGAAACCTTGGAAGAGATTGATATGGAGTACCGAGAACTCGCGCAGGCGAGCGGGATCGAGCGGTGGGGAAGGGCGCCCGCGCTTGACACGGATAAAACGTTCATCGACGACCTGGCGGATGCATGTTTGGAATCCCTGGCGACGATGCGCGGAGAGTCCCCGGCGGTGGCAGGCGGCCCCGTAGTTGAGGACGGGTACGAAAGCGCGTACGACATCTCCAAGTCACTGGATGTCGAACTACCGGATGGTACGAAAGCAAAAAAGTCTTTCGGCACGAATTTAAAACCGCCCGTCGCGATGATGCCGGCGGGGTCCGGGTCGGGCGCCGGCGTCCCGAGCGTGGGTGATTTGCTCGGCGGGTTCCACCCCGAACCGTGGCGCTGGGGAATTTTGGAGCTGTCCTTCGTCGCCGTGGCGATTTTGCTGAGCACCATGCTCCTGATGGACGCGGACACCGGTGCTGGGTTGAACGAAACCCTGTTCCGGTAGACACAGACTGTTGTTTGGTGAGGAAGACTCCGAGTTTTGTATCAGGGAAGTGACTCCGATTATTGTCAGATTATGCGGTTACACGCATTCACGAATGAAATGAAACAACGTCTAACGGATACCTAACTCTGACTGTCAACCAACGCCGCTCGTCTCAAAAACGGCGTCACGATTTGCGACGCGTAATCCGCGCTGAGGCGCGTGGCGCAAAACCGCGCGTCCTCGCCTAAGGTGTTGTAGCAAGTTGGCCAGGGGAGTCGGTGTTCCTTTTTTCTTTTGTCTGCAGCATTTTTTCTTTCTGAAGCTCCGTCCATCGCATGCTCTCTCTTTTCTTCCTTCCCCCGCGTCTCGTGTTCTTTCCCTGCTTCCTCCCATCCGGTATCACGAAACCTAAAAACCTCCTCGGACTCGTTTTCGAAGCACTCCCAGTTTGGGTGGAGCGCGGCGCTCCACCCCTTCGTCCCGTTCAATTTCTGGTACGATACGGATTTGTAATTCGCGAACGCCGCGTCAAGTACGTCGGCGTCGGCGCAGGTTAGAATTTCGGGAGACGTTTCAAGCACCACCGCGACCCCGGCCGGGTCAAGAAGCCACCCCACGTTATCAATAACAACATTGACGTTTTGCGTGAGCAAATCACTCAAATCCCCCGGGTCTCTGGTGAGCAGCCCGGGGAGCTTACCGACCGCGCGGGCGACGGTCAGACCGGGCACCGATTCCAGCCCGCCCCGAAGCGCCACCACCCGGGTCGCCACGGTTCGCTGGTTGACGCACAAATCGAGCATTAACTCGGGACAAGTGTGTAGCAAATCGGGGGGGTTACACCCGGGAAGCAACAAGTGAAGCGACTGAATCACGTAACGCACCGCGGCCGGGTCGCGGTAAAGCTGGCTGACTTTTGTTTTTTGCCATTCGGCGCCCAGAATGAGAAGCCGTTGCGTCATCACCTCGCCAACGCCGTGTTCCTGCCAGACCTTAAAAACAGCCGCCTCCCAGTCCTGCTCCATCGCCGCGAACGATGAGCTGCGCTGCCGTATACCGTCCGTGCCCCAAACCCCGTACTGCCGTTGGTCGTCATCCTTGGCGTCCTGGTCGTACTTGGCGAAGGCATCCGACGCGGACATTTGACATCGGACGAAACTCGACGAAGGCGCACTCCCGGCGAAGTGGCTTGAATTGCGTCGAGCTGCGAGGGGGGACACGCACAAGCCTGTTCGCCGCGTCGTGGAGTGGCCACCGGGTGAAGACACACGCGTTGGTGCCGCGAACGCGCGCGTGAGCGTCGCCATGGTGCACGAACGTCTGAAAAACAAACAACGATAACTTGTTCTGTTGCACTTGAAAAGACCATCAGTCGCACCCGCGCAGCCCGCGCACCCTGTCGGGCCCGACCGGCTCATCGCGGGTATGGCGGCTCGCGTGGCGTGTGTGGCGCGCGCGTTGACCGTTCGCGCGCGTGCGCCGCGGCTCAGGGTTTCCGGCGGTAACGGCGTCGGCGGAGGAGTCGCGCGTCTGGTATCCATCGCGCGGTGCTCGCCGCCGGCGCTCGCGGCTTTGTCGCCCGCGTCGTTCCGTCGCGAACGCAAGGCCGCGGGCGCTGGGACATCCTGCGTGACCCGAAACGAGCACCGCGGCAGCGCGTACCACCGCGTCGCTCGTGTGGCCGCGACCCCGTGGCTCACCGGCGTGGCGTGTCGCGCGCTCGCGTCGAACACTCCCGAAGATGAGGGTGACGACGCGGTTGCGAACGACGACGATGATGAGGACGAGGACGATGAGGACGACTACGACGAGGACGAGGACGATTTCGACGCCTCCAGCGTACCGTTCCACTTCGCGCTTGGTGAGGGCGATGACCGGGTCGGGGTTGACGTGTTGGTGGTGGAGACACACGGGGGCCCACCGAGTACGGGGGACGGGACGCTGGCAACGGATGCGCTGGCCGCGATTCTGGAAGACGACGCCAGGTTCGTGATCCAATTGTTGATTGAATGCGGCGGAGCGCCCGGTGCTGAAGCCACGAAATTTGCCACTTCAGCGGCGATTGGTGAGGACGCCCAGGTGCTTCACGACCTATCCCTCCGGATGTTCCCCGACGGCCCGAACGACGTCTCCTACGTAGAGCTTTCCGTGGCGCTGTGCACGGACGCGCACATCGCGGAGCTGAACTTGGAGTGGCGCGGGAAAAACCAGGCCACGGACGTGCTTTCCTTCCCGGCGGAAACCTTTGGGGACGTCGTGGTTTTGGGGGACTGCGTGATCTCGCTTGACACCGCGGTGCGACAAGCGATGGAGATGCGACACGACGTGCTCACCGAAACCAGGGTGCTCCTAGTGCACGGCATCGCGCACCTGGCGGGGATGGACCACGAAGAAGGTGAGGCGGAAGCGGCGGCGATGTCGGCAGCGGAAACGGCGCTGCTGAGGGCGCTCGGTCGACGCGAAACGGCGCCTGGCGATTCCTCGAGTGACGACACAAAGTTCAAAGGCCTGATCGCCTCCGTCACCGCGGGCGAGCGCGGGGAGGCGCACGACTTTCGGGATGATAATGGGGAAACCAGCCGCGCCGCCGACGACGAAGAGGAAGACGTCGACGACGACCCCGTTTTGTTTTCCCAGTCCCTGGATTTTAGCGACCCGGGCCGTGCAAGCCGGCAGTGCGACGTACTAGCCCTGGATTTGGACGGCACGCTGTTGAACAACGACGGCGTGGTGTCCCCTGTGGTCGCGGCGGCGCTGCGAGAAGTGGCCCGCAAAGGCGTCGTGGTCATCGTGGCGACCGGCAAGGCGCGGCCGGCGGCGCGAAGAGCGCTCGCCACCGCCGGGCTGGACGGCCCGGGGCTGGTCACCGGCGCCGACTCAATCGGGGTGTTTCTTCAAGGACTGGACGTGCGAGGACCGGGCGGGGTCGTGCTGACGAGCGCCACGCTTAGGGAAGACGTGGTGCGTGACGTGTTTATGGCGAACGGCGAGCGCGGGTCCGGGCTTAAACAGGATGATACGACCCAAACCCAAACCAGCGCCGCGGTGACCGCGTTTTGCGGTGAGGAGTGTTTCACGGTCGGCACCGAAACGCACGCGTTGTTGAAGGAGCTCACCGCTAAGTTCCACGAACCAACAAGCGTGCCTTGGGATTGCGTGGATACGCTGTTGTTAGCGGCGCGGGCGGCGCGGTTCGATGACGCAATCCCGGACAACGACGGCGGCGCTGATGGCGAACCAAGCGAAAAGACCAGCGGCGTTTCGAAACTTTTGCTTGCGGCGTCCACCGCGACTGAGATTGATTTGTTGCGGCCTGGGTTGGAAGCGCTGGTGTCTGGCCGCGCGAGTGTCACGCGATCCGTGGCGACGATGCTGGAGGTGTTGCCGTTAGGGCACGACAAGGCGCGCGGGTTGGAGACGTTGTTGTTAAGATTGCGCGAAGGCGCGAAAGGGGCCGCGACGGGGACTGCAACAACACGAATAGTATCGATCGGCGACGGCGAGAACGACGCTTCGATGCTCCGCGGCGCGACGGTCGGCGTGGCGCTTGGAAACGCGTGCGCCGAAACGAAACGTGCGGCAGAGCACGTTTTAGAGGAGACGAACGACGACGACGGCGTCGCGGTAGCGATTCGGAAGTTCGTGCTGTGAGAGTGCGGAACGTGACTTATTATAAAAACGTCGTTCGTGTCTTGTTTCACGAATCTCGTCCTCGCGTTCCTTTCCTGTCATCAGTCTGCTTGCCGCGAAAAGTCGTCGCGGCGGCGACGAAACGACAGTACAAGATATAATTTAGGAACACGTTTTTGACGACGACACTCTCGTGTGATAATTTATCTATCAATACATTGTAGTGAATTGATTTTTATTTTTATTACAAGTAATAAAAGTCTTGGCTACGTCACTTTTTATCTCGTCTTATTTCGTCTCGTATCAGGTTGCGTATCGGTTCAGGTTCATGGGGCGTCGGGAGGGGGGGAGAAATCGCGAAAGCGCGACGGAGTGCTTTGGGTGAAAACGGGGATGAGCGTGGACGCTTAGTCCTTCTTCTCCTTTTTTGACGCCCTGAATTCTTTCAGGTAGCAAGTGTTGCAAGTCCAGCGACCGTCGTCGTCGCAGGTGGACCAGCCAGATACCTCAGTAGCCTGGCAGCTCCCGCACGTCCTCCCCGCTTCCAACGCGAGTTGCACCGACTGCGAAAAAATAAAAAGTGGAACGTCGAGGCGTTTAGCGAAACGGTTCTGGATGGAACATCGAGGTTCAGTGGGGGAAATTGGGGAATGCCCACCTCTTTGTCGGAGCACGACTTGCAGAACCACATGTCCTTGTTGTCCTTGTCGCGCTGCGAGTGGCGCCAATCCTTCACAACGGACACGCCCTTGCCGCAGCAGGCGGCGCCGCACACGCGGTCGGCGGGTACCAACTGGAGTTTGTAGCACGTGATGCAGACCGGTTTGTTCGTTTCGATGTTGCTGCCGTACCACCGACTGGTCTGGTCGGTGCCGCAAACGGCAACAGAGCAGACCAGGTCGATGCCCTGAAAATAAATGTTTGAGAGTGAGTTCTACGCGCACGTGGTGGGCACACATGATAACGGAGGATTGGTCGTGGGCATCGCGACGTACCTGGTCAATCCACCTTTTGGCTCGTAACGCTTTCGTCGGGTCCCTCCTGTGACGGCGCGGAGACGAACGAAACGTGTTTAGTCAGCATTTGCGAGAACGCCGAAGGAAGAAGAACACGGATTGGGGAAAAGAAACTGTCAAGCGCGGGAAGGGCGTCACGTACCAGGGCTTGTCACCAATACCCGTCCTTTTGGGCGACACCGGATCGGTCTCGGGCGTCGTATCCACCGGGCACGGTTCGCAGCACATGGGCTCGTCGCTCGCCGCGGGCGGAGCGCTTTGCGTCGTTCGGACGGCGACGAGTTCGTCCGCCGCCGTCTCGCGGCGCTCGATCGCAGCGGCGGCGTTAGCAGCCTTGGCCACCCGCTTCGAGCGCCGATCTTCGTGGAGCTTTCTCCAGTGCTTCTTGCACTCTTCGTTCCACTGGACCGGGTCGGTGTGCCGGAGCGCCTGCGACGCGAAAGGATGCGGATGAGGAAATCGGGAAAAAAGTCAGATCTGCGCTGCGAGCGTCGCGTCGCGAGCGAAAGCGCACAGCTGTGCGCCGACGCCCGCGATTCGGTTCGAGAAGAAATTGGGACATCGCGGGACGGGTTTTCGACGTACATCCAATCGAATAGCGCGCTCGCGCGCTTCCGGGTCCTTCTCGTACTTGGAATCGAGGGTGTCCAGGGTGGTTCCCGGCCCGGTAGCCGCGGCGCCGGACAGCTGTTCGTTTGCGGGCTCGACACGGGGGAACTTAGGCGGTCCTGGCTTTGGCACGTCAGCAACGTCGGTGTAGTCAACGGCCTTGCGGACGCGAAGGACCATATCCAAGTTGGGGTCCAGCGGGGTAGGATTCCCCTTGGGGTTGCGGCGTTTGACGGGCTTGAAGGAGTTGAGGTTCTTGGACCCGCCGGCGCCCCCAGCGGCGGGCGTCGTGGGCAAGCGGAGTTTCAACCCGAGAGCGGGCAGTCCCAAGCGGAGCATCATCTCATCGTTCCGGGCGATGCGCTCGGCCCGCTGCCGCTCGTACAGGGTCAAACCCTGTGTGTGAGTACATGCGAGGAAGGGGGCGCGGTGGTGGGTCAGTGAGTGTCGCGCGCGCGCTCGTCGTCTTCGCGCGGCGGTTGCCGTTCGAGGAGGAAAAGAACGCAGTCGTGGTCGCGGGGGGTCAGGACGAAGGAAGAAGGAAGCGAGCGCGGGAGGGGGGGGCGTGCGCACATCAGGTCCCACGCCGGTGTCGGAGTCCAATATGGAGGCGGTCGCGCAAATGTGCGGCGACTCGCGTATGTTTTCGGTTCAACGAGGCGTGTGGGTGCAGCAGGTGCACGTGGAAGTGAGAAAGAGGAAGGAACGTTTTCGGATATGAGTAGTAATGACCATTCCATTCCCCAGGTCGCGGCGGATGGGGTCGGTGGAGGTGCTCGGTGTCGGGTCCGTTTGCGCGGCGGCGGCGGCGATGTTTGGGACGACGATGCCGCTAGGGAGGCTCGCGCCGACGACCTCGGCGTCGTCGTCGCCGTTGTGCCGCCGGTCGCGTCTCTCGCTCGGCGCGTCAACAAAGGTGTCGGCGGTGTTTGGGTTTCCAGATGGACACGGACACGTGCGACACGTCCGGTGGAGCGCGCGGCCGTGGACGTTCGGCGATCATGTTTTCCACACGTCTCCGCGCGTTTTCCTCCGCGCCATCACAGACACGTCAACACAATCGTTTTCCGACGCAAACGACGCGGTGATCAACCGCGTCGCGGTGCTTGTTTCCGCCGCGACATCGATTCCGATTCGCGAAACGAAGAACGCGCTTTCCTCGAGACCCGAGTTGGTGGAAAGCCTCACCGCCTCGGTTGATGAGGACGACGAGTCGCGCGACACACATGGCGACGGTGAGACCACACACGGCGTGTACGACACGACACGGACACACCAACAACGCGACAACTCCGGCGGAAGAACCGCGAACGCGGAACGTAGAGTGGTGTCCGTTCTTCGGTTCCTCGTTGATGAGGTTGGATTGTCTTCCACGGACGTCGCCGTGGTGATCAACAAAGCGCCGTGCCTACTCGCCGTGGACGTCGCGGAACGCGCCCGGCCGGTATTCGCGTTCATGCGCTCGCCAATCGCGACTGGGGGCGCCGGGCTTTCCAAGCAAAACGCGGCGAAGTGCGTGTCGCAAGACCCGTTCGTGTTGACAAAAAATGACGTCGCGGAGGTCAAACGCCGGTTCGTCTGGCTCACCGACCACGCGGGCGTGCGCGCATCGGACGCGTTCGCCAGCCGGGACGGGCTCCGGGAACTGCGTAACAGACCAATTCATCCCGGGGTTGTTGGGGATTCGAACCAAACAACACGTGACGACGACGCCGCCGCCGAAAACGGCCTAGGGTGTGTTTTTGATTTCCTCGTCGCCGAAGTGGGCCTTGGGACGGACACTGCGCGAGCCGTGGTCCGGAAATACCCCGCGGTGTTAACGAAGCCGCTTCACAGCACGCTGCGGCCCGCATTCTTGGTCCTACGCACCAACCTTGACGACCAAGAAACCGTGTCAAAACTAGTAAAACGGTACCCGAACGTCTTGACGCTGTCGCCTGGAAATTTGCAAAAGAAGTTTACGTTTTTCTCGCAAACGTGCGTTTTGACGCCGACCGAAATAACGAAAGTCGTCGCGAACTCCCCGTCCGTGCTGACGCTGTCCGTGGAACTCAACTTGAAACCCACCTGGGGCTGGATGGTCCACGATTTGGGGCTAGGCACGAACGGCGCGCGCGCGGTGTTGACGAAAGCGCCGAGCGCGTTTGGGCTGCGGTTGGAAAACCTGGAATCTAAAGTAAACTTTTTAATACACGGAGCCGGGAAAGACGCGGCGGTGGCTATCGTGACGCGCGCGCCCGGCGTGTTAGGCACGAGCCTGGATTTGAACATCACACCAACCGTGGTGTGGATCCTGGAAACGTGCGACGGGTTGGGGTACGGGGATTCTGGGGGTGACGCTAAGGACACCGGGTCGGATGCCGGGAACACGGAAGTTTCGTCTCCGGGGACTTCTGCTGGTGACGAAACCACGTCGTACGGTACCTGGGACCGCCGCGCGGTGGACGTGATACAGCGCCAGCCCAGTTTGCTGGGCATGAGCGTTCCTAACAAACTCGCCCCCACGGTGTCGTTCCTGAAAAATCACTTTCCAACAATCACCGCGAGCACCGCGTTTCGAGCGTGCACGTTCAGCTTAGGCGGGCTCGTCATGCCCCGGGTGTACATTTTGTTAGAACTCGATTTACTGAAAAAGTGGGTCCCGAACACGTTTCTGGCGTGGTCTGTGGACGTGTTCTGCGAAAAAACGGGCACCACGAGGGTTGAGTACGACGCAAAGGTCGTGACGTGTAAGCTGGAGTGGGAACGGGTCGGGGCTCTGGACTCGGAATCGGATTCGGAATCGAATGCAATCCTCGGTGCGGAGAAAACCCCCGCGACGTTGATTCGGTCCGCGATACGAAACGTTTCCACGCCGAGAAACGAAGCGACACCCGCGGAAAGGGCGAGAGCGCGTCGCGCCGAGAAACGGAAAGAGCTCGAGTCGAAAAACGACAAAGGAACCGCGTGAGGTGATGCGACGCGCGCGAGGGTCAAGGTCCGCGGACGATATTTTTAATAAATAAATATTGTCTGGTCTTTTTTTGATTACGGTCGGTCTGTATATCGTCATAATACACATCCATCACCTAAACACCGTTTCGGTGATGCGTTCGCCGTTGTCCGCCGGCGCGCGGGAGTTGGGGAAACTTCTCGCACACGCCCGGCGCGAACCAAAACTCCACGCCATCGCCGTCGCCTCTCGTTCGTTCGCGGGATTTCTGACAGTACTTCCTCGGGTCGTTGTAATCCCTGGATTTCACGCCAGCGTACCCGTCAAGCGTCGTGCCGGCGTCGATGAAACCCCACCCCCTGAAATTGATACGGTCTTGACCTAACAAAATCGCGCTCTTAGCGGCCATGCCCGCGGTCATAATAACCACCGGGGGATCGTCAAACGCATCGCCTATTTCGAACAGGGTTTTGATCACGCCGTCCGCGACGCCGTCGCCGCCGCCGCCCGCCCCGCTTGCATCAACAAAAGCGTCCTGGCCTATGAAGGGTAGATTTTGGACGTGAGGCGGGCCCAGTAAAATGACCTTGCGCTTCGCCTTGCGGATCGCGTCGACGTACCCGTCGATGCCTGACACGATTAACAAGAAAGTGTCAGTCGGTCGTAATGTGTATGAGAAACAGTCGTGGTAATCGGGCCGAGCAGGGAGGCGGAACGTGTTAAATGGGAAATACGTACCTTTCTTTTTCCACATCGGACGGTCGTCGTCGCCCGGGTCGCCCATGGGAAGGAAAAAACACGCGTGGCCCACGGTGTCGTCCACGTCCACGTTCGCCATCGCGGCGTTCCAAGCATTTTTCAAAGGTGCGTTGCACAGCCAATGCACGCCAACGTTCAAAACGCAATTAGGCGTCGCGTTTCTGCTCATCAACGCGGTCACCGCCGCGCGCATGGGCGACCCTTCCTTGGCACTCGCCAGCATTTCCGCGTCTCCCCACCGCGCCCACCCAAAACCCACCCGGTCATGGATCCTACGCTCTACTTCCTTAATCGTCGCCACGTCTCTTGACACGAAGTACCCGCGAATCTCGGTTTGTTTCGTACAAGCGCCGCCGTCACCCGCGCCCGCAAATAAAACATCCTTCATGTCTCGATGTTTTGCGTTTTTAGTTGAAGCAACGGATGACGGCTCCGTGTTTGTGGAATCAGGCACTTGCGACGGGGCCCCTGGGTTCCATCTCGGGCTCGAGTTCTGCGTCTTACTCGTCGAGGCGTGGGGTTGTTTTGGCTCAGCACCGTCTAACGGTGAGTTTAAAAAAAGAGAATCAACTGATGGCTCCGCATTTGCTGATTTAGACAATCGCGAAGAGGCCTCGTTCGACTGCTCACTGGACGTCTGCATCTCACTCGTCGAAGCATAACGTAACTGTGTCTCAGCGCCATCCAACGCCTCGACGCTGCGCCGCTTTGTCGCGTAGACCCCGCAAAGCAGCACGAGCACCACCGCCGGTATTTGCACGCGCTTTATGACGTTTGGGCGAATCCGACGACGTTTGCGTTGTAGCAGCGCCATGGTGCGCTGCAGTCTGTGGTCTACTTTTCTAGGTGCGCAGGAACACACGCTGCGTATGTCGCACGGTCATGTACATGACGTATCCCGTGACCTTTCACACGTCTTCGTTCGTCGTCGGCGGGGCGCACGCTTCGTTTGATTCGTCCTAGACGAGGCCTCTTAAAATAATAAAGCTCTCACGCTCTTTCGACTCTTCAAAGTTTCCTCGTACCGGTATAAATTCTATTAAAATCCGTACGGCTGGAGTCACTCCGAGCTAGCGTATTTTCTATTGCCAGTTATTCAATCACCCGAGCGCAACCAGGGTCTCCACGCTTCCTTTCATGCCTTCCATCTGTCTCCTGACCAGGCCCGCGTATTTCCCGTTTGGTTTTCGTAACAGTTCGTCGTGCGTCCCGGATTCCGCGACGGCGCCGTTTTCGATAAACACGATTCGCGACGCGCTTTGAATCGTGGAGAGTCGGTGCGCGATTATCAGCGCGGTGCGCTTTTTGCTGTTTTGCTTTTCTTGAGTCACAGACAGCCCATCCATCCGCCCCACCTCCACCCCGTTCACCACCCTTTCAAGCGCCTCCTGTACCACGAACTCGCTCTCCGCGTCAAGGGCGCTTGTGGCTTCGTCCAGAAGCAACACCGTGGGGTTCCGAACGAGCGCCCGGGCAATCGCGAGCCGCTGTTTCTGCCCGCCGGAGATCGTGCTCCCGCGTTCGCCAACGTTCGTTTCGTACGTTTCCGGTAACCGGGCGATGAACTCGTGCGCGTTCGCGGAAATAGCCGCGTCGACCACCGCCTGTAAACAAGGCTCGGGCTCGTCCTCGTCGAGTAAGTCAGTCAGGGAACCGTCGAAAACGGTGCCACCGCTTGACGAGCCGTGGTTTTTACGTGTTGCGTGTTTTCCCGTTCGTCTGTCAGCAGTACGTTGACCTCTAGTAGACACCGTGCCGTCCGAGTCACCATTGCAACCGTACCGGGTACCCTTCTCCAGCCCGAACACGATGTTCCGCCGCACCGACCGGTGGAACAAACACGGTTCCTGCGCCACTATTGAGACGTGTTTTTTGTACCAAAGCGGGTCCAGTTTTCCGATTGGCGTCCCGTCCAGGGAAACGACCCCGCTTTGCGGTTCGTAGAACCGCTGAATCAAGTTAACGATGGAGCTCTTGCCCCCCCCCGACGGCCCCACAAACGCCACGGTTTCCCCGGGTTTCACCGTGATGTTTATGTTTTTTAGAATCACCTTATCCAGGCGCGTGGGGTACGCGAAAGTCACGTTCGTTAGGGATATTAGCCCGTCGCATTTTTGCGGACGCAAGACAGGAACGGATACATCGTTTTCATGGCAATCATCACCAGCGGTAAGAAGGAGAGGTTCTTCCACGTCATTTCCAGCACCGACGCTGGTCGCACTGTTCCCGGTGCGTTTCAACCGCGCGTTTTCCCGGTCCTTGGACGACGGCCACGTGTTGAAATCCGGGGGTTGGTCAATCAGCTCCAGCACTTTCTCCGCCGCCCCCAGCGCGGTGGTGATCGCGGTGAACACGTCCGCCACGGCGGAGAAACACGAAGTGAGCTGTTGCTGGTACAGCATGAAGCTCACCAGGGCGCCCGGATTCAACGAGCCGGCCAGCACCAACATCCCACCGTACCAAAGCACCAGCACGGTGACCAGCATCGGTGTGGTGGTTAAGCAAAACGTATACGTCACCACGTAGGACGCTTCTTTCCGGTTTTGCTTTTGGAACTCTTGTAGTTTATCGTAAAAGTCGAACGAGCAAAACGGCTCGCCGGCGAACGCCTTGACCGTGAAGATCTGCGATAGCGTTTCCTCCGCCACCGCCGTCGCGTCCGCCAGCGCTTTCTGCGTTTTCTTGGAAACCTTTCGGAAGTACTCGCCGTATATTTTCGACACGAGCAGGGTGGGGGGGAGGGAGAAAAGGGTGACCAGGGTGAGCGGCCACGACAGCAGTAGCATGAACACGATCACGCCCAAGGCCTGTGATTGTAAAAAACAAGTGTCAGTGTTTCGCACTGTTCGTAACTTGTATGAGTAAACAGTCGGCCGGATTCGGGCCGAACAGTGTGCCTGGATTTGGGAAATACAACACGCACGTTGACGAAGTTCCTGGACGCGACGTTTATGTTCAGCGATAGCAGGTTCGCGATGGTGGAACAGTCGTTGTTTAGGCGCGAGGATAGGTCGCCCGTTTTGTGTTCGTCGAAGAAGCCCCCGTTTTGCGTGAGCAGGGAGTCGAACAAGCGTTGGCGGACACGCGCGTTGAGTCGCGCCATTTGTACCGTGAAAATAGACCCCCGCGCGCCCGCAAAAACCCCAGAGCAAACCGCGGCGAGGAGCAAGTACTTTGCGTATGCCGAAAACGCGGAACGGTTTCGGTCAATCGCGACGGCGTCGATTAGCAACCCGGTGAAGTGCGGAACCGACGCGGCGCTGATGGCGTACATCACCAGGAACACGAACGCCACCGCGAGTAGCGGGGCGTCGGGAAGCGACAGTTTCAGCAACGACCGCAGGGCGCCTTTGTTTTTTTGTTTTTTTGTACCCCCGTGTTCGCCGTCCTCGACGTCGAGAAGCGAACAGTCCAGCACGGTGTTGGATGAATCCGATCCGCCCGAGCTTCGGTGTCCCGACCCTTGCGTCGAGCTCATTTTCATTTCGTCCGCCCTCGCAAGCGCGTCGTCCACCAAGCGCCATTCCCAGAAAGAACACACGAACGCGACGCACCAGCACGTCCAGAAGATGAAATGCGCCACGGCGCTGTCGCGCAAGTCAGGGAGATGCGCCACCGCCTTCGCGGTGAGGAAAAGAGATTCAAAGGCGCACAACACGAATCGTGTGGTGGTTACCCTCGTTCGGCACGTCTCGGATGTCGTGACCATTAAAAGCACGACCGCAACGAAGACGACGCGAATTAGCGCCAGCGCCGCGACGTCTGCTAACCCGGCGCTGAACCCGTATTCCAAAATGAGCACGCGGAAAACGCGCTTTGGTGTCAACGGGGGGTGCCACGATATCGCGGGTTGTGCCATGCTGACGGGTTGTCCTGTGCTGACGGCTTGTTCCGTGCGACTGTCACTAGCATATGGTTGGTGGCGTGTGCTTGCGGTCCCCTTTGCGCTTCCGGTACCGTCCAATTCCCGGTTCGTCACGGTGTACCCTCGGTCGATGGCGGAGAGCCACAGGATGGCAAACGTGAGGGTGCCGAAAACCAAAAGGTCAAGACGCAGTCTCCGGCCCGCTCCGTTTCTCGCCAAACGACGCGCTTCCAAGTTAACCCGAGTTTCCTCCTCGGAGTCATCCTCGTCCCGCATCGGAATGAGACGAACCAGCCGCCAGCAAAAGGGGGCGTGGAAAGTGTGTGCGTGTGGCTTCCTTCCGAGACTTTTAAGGGACGATTGTTTTCGAAGTCGAGTCGAAGTCTCGGACGAGTGACCGACTCATCCTCAACTCTTCACATTGTTCCGCGCACGCCGCACGTCCCCCTCCCCCCCTCCACGCGCCATGAGCGCCGTCGGATGGCTCGCCCAAGTTTCCATGCAACAAGCGGTGTTGATGGCCCTGATCGCCAGCCTTCCCGGGCTGTTCATCGGGTACACGGTGCGTCGTTGGTTTTGGCACGTTCAGACGTTCAACATCCAGGAATAACATCCATCCATCTACCATCCACGAGTTCAACATCTCGTTTTCGTCTCGCCCGAAGCTCCAAACTAACCTCCCACTAACCTCTCCACCTGAACCGCAGAACTTCACCGAGGACGACTTCACCAACCCCGACAAGCTGGGCAGCGCGCATTTCCTGATTTCCCTGGGTGTGTGTTTGTTCGTCGCCGCGTTGGCGTACCGAGCCCTTCCCTTCGATTTGATTCCCGACTGGATTCCCCTGTTCGGCAAGGCGGACGATTTGTTCGCCGGGATGTTCGCGGGCGTCGGGCTGTGCTTGGTTTACTCGGGTACGTTTTTTTACTGTGTTGCACATCACTACCCAAATCCATGGCGACTGTTTACAGCCCCAGCGTGACTACACGACCGTCAGTAAAACTAAGTAACTACATACAGCACAAGTGCACTGTTTGCTGATACAAGTTACGAACATTACGAAAGACTGACACTTTTCTTTTACAACCAAATCAGGGTGGCACTTCGGCACCGGCGCGAAACCGCCCGAGATTCTCGTCGCCGCTGATTTCGTGAAAAAAGCGCACGTCGCCATTGCACCATTCCAGGTAGTTGCCGTGGAATCCATCAAGGCCGGAATCAAAGCCGCGCGGCCGGTCGCCGCGGTTTTGCGCCCGATGGCGGAAAAAGTTTTCGAAAGCACGATCAAGCCGGTTTTGGTCAACGCGAAAAACGCCGTTCTCGGCGCCGCGTTCGACGAGTACGTAGCGGACCTGGAGAAAGCCAACCCGGCGTTTTCCTTAGTGCGGAAGATGGTGAGAAGTAAAAAGTGAGTGGGCGCGAGCGTCGCGCGAGGACGCGCATAGTGTGTGTTATTTAAACTTATCAACACCTATCAACTTATCAACACATCCATCTCTTTTCATTTGCTATACCAACTGTGATGCGATTCACAATCGATCAGAAGAGTCTCTCCTGCACTCCGCGCAGTGGCCTTTCAGCTTGCCGTGAGGGCAGGGGTTGCACGCCGCGCAGTTGCCTTTCACCTTCCCGTGAGGGCAGGGGTTGCATTCCAAGCCGTCGCTTTTCAACTTGCCGTGGGGGCATGGGTTGCATTCCAAGCAGTTGCGTTTCAGCTTGCCGTGAGGGCAGGGGGTGCACACCGGACAGTTGCTTTTGCGCTTTCCGTGGGGGCAGGGGGTGCATTCCAAGCAGTTGCGTTTCTCCTTGCCGTGGGGGCACCCGTTGCATTCCAAGCAGTTGCCTTTCAGCTTGCCATGGGGGCAGGCGTTGCACTCCGCACATTGGCTTTTCAGCTTGCCGTGGGTGCATGGGGTGCACGCCGCGCAGCGTTTCTTCACCTTGCCGTGCGGGCAGGGGGTGCACGCAGCGCAGTCGCTTTTCAACTTGCCGTGAGGGCAGGGGGTGCACTCCACGCATTGGTCTTTCCTCCTGCCGTGAGGGCAACCGGTGCACACCGCACAGTTGCGCTTCAGCTTGCCGTGAGGGCAGGGGCAGCATACCGTACAGTTGCTCTTCCGCTTGCCGTGGGGGCAGGGGTTGCACTCCGCGCAGTTGCGTTTCAGCCTCCCGTGAGGGTAGGGGTTGCACGCCGCGCAGCTATGTTTCCGCTTGCCGTGGGGGCAGGGGGTGCACTCCACGCAGTGGTCTTTCCTCCTCCCGTGCGAGCATCGTTTCCCTTCCATCGCGTCTCGTGTACGACGGTATCGCAGGTATTCCAAGTGCGGCAGCGTGCGGCTATCGCGTCGTCGCGATCATGTACCGCGGCCGCGACGGTAGTCTCGGAAGCGTCCGGAAGGAGCACTTCAGGAAAGCGCTCGTGCACGAAGTGTGGTGCAGTGGGGTGTACCACAGGTACGACTCCACGACTTGATCCTCGCACGTTTTCGAGTCAGCCTGGCTGCCTTTGTGGCTGCTACTACGCTCGTAACATATCTATGCTACTCTAGGGATGCGGTATACTCGCAATTCCTCCTACTGTATCCCTCCCGCGCCCTTCCCCGTTAAGGTTTGAATCGCCCTGAACTCGCAATACGCGTCGTTGAAGGCGTTTAGGTTCGATTCGTCCACGAAGCTCGCGGCGACGGAAACGCACACGTGTTTTTTTTGCTTTTTTTTCTTTTCGGAATTCCTCGAACGCTCGGACCCGTTGTGAGTACCTTCCCCAGTTTCTTCGTCTGCATTTTCCGTAACCTCCACCGCAATCGCGCAGTGCCACCAGTTAGCGGGGACGATCAGGGTCTCTCCTTCGTGTACGTCGCACACCACCCTTCCTTTCACGGCCCCGAGAAGCGGGTACTCTTTTAACGTTTCAACTGGAATCGCCGGTTCGAACAACGTGCGAATAAATTCTTTCGCGACGGATGACCGGCGCCCACTCGGGCCTGTCGCGTATAAAAGCCCTTGCTCACCAGCCTCCGGGGGAAACAATACCCACCGCTTGGTGCCACACACTTGTGTAGACGCGGCGTGCACACAGCACGCGTCTCGGTGAAGGAACGGGAACCCGGGCGAGGCGGGGTGCGAAACGAAAAGCTCGAACCTTTGATTGTAAAAATAAATGTCAGTCGTGTATGGGCAATCAGTCGGCGGAATGTGGTGCTTGGGAAATACTTACCATTGGCGCCAGGTTTTGGGACAGGCCGGGACTTTTTTTTCGTCGCAAAGATGGTTCGGTTGTAACACGTTTGGAAGCGCCACAACTTCTTCGGGGAAAAAATCCCTCACGTGAAGGTTGCGTAGGTATTTACCCCGGAGTTGCGTTGGTGTCAGTGACGTGCCTGGCAGCTCTTTGCTTGTTTCGATACGCGCGCGCGTCGCGTCGTCGCTCGATTGATTTGATTCAGCTTTTTCAGGCAGTAGGTCCTTCTCTTCCACCGCATCTAGGAAATCGCGAAGGCGAACCATCACGCGTTCGTCTCGGTCGGTCACGTCGAGAGGGACGATTTGGTCCCCGTATTTCTCGCGCAACTTGGTTGGGGTTAGGTTGGCGTGGCCCGTGGCAACGCCGTTGGAGGGGTCAAACAAAATCACAGGCCGACGCGGCACGAGGAACTCGGAACGGAATCGGAATGGGTCGATCGCAACCGAAACCACGGGGATGCCGCCGCGCCGCGGTTTCGCGTTGAAACCGTTTCCGCCCGCATCCCCAGGTGCTTCTTCCAACAGCTGCGAAAACTCATCCGGCTCGATACTCATCAGCGCGTCGAACGGGTCGATTTCAGCAGAGTCATCGCCGGACGCCATCCCACCCGCCGCCGCCGCACGCGGCCGGGAACTGAAGCTTTCGGGAACGTGTCGGGACTGACGAGATTATTTTCGGGAGCGAGATGACCGAAGACCTCTCTGACGGTCAGTCGCAGGTGCGCTCGTTTCCGATGGCCACGGCATGGCCTCCCACGGTGGGCGCGCGCGTGCGCCCCGTGGAAATGGCGCTTGAAACCGTGTCCCCTGAAGGTGACCCAATACCTGTTCCCGGAGCAGGGCCGGCGTGGTCGCGACTTCGGTATTGCCCTGCCACAAATGGCAACGACCGATTTGAAGCCATGGTCGCGTACGTCGAGGATGGTGCACCCGGCATCGGTGAAACACACTCGACGACACACGCGCGCGCGAGCGTGGTTTGGAACGACGGCGCCGAACAGGACGGGCTGTTGCTCGCGTTTCTAGGGCCGTGTTTGGATGACGACACAGGGTCGGAGGTGGATGGATGTGGAGGGACGAACGAGGCTGAAACAAAAGGCGTCGCTTTGCAAAGTTCGTCAAGACGTTTTCGAGCCGCCGCCGCCGCCGCCAGCGCGCGAGGAGGGTTTCGTTTCCGAAATGGCGACTTCGCCGCTGCTACTGCTGAGTATACCGAGGCATGCGCTGCGCTTCTGGATGCACTGCCGGCCAGAAATCGAGTGCTTCCAGGTCACGCGAAGGCTTGGCGTATTCCTGGGCGCGTCGCGTACATGAAAAGTGGGGATGAAAAAAAGACTTCCACGTCTTCGAACCGGTTCTTCGCGGTTGGCGCGCGCGTGCGCGTGCTTGACGTTGCGAACGGCACATCACGCCCCGCACTAGTGGCGTGCGTTGATGACGAAACGTATGACGTGATTTTCGACGACGAGAACGACGACGAGGAGGAGGGGGTTCCGTTCGCCGACGTTTTCGGTTTTGCGCACCGCGAGGAGTGCGACAAGGAAACCAATCAAGCGAACTCGGCGGTGACCGAGACGCTCGTCCTAACCCTCGCCGACACCCTGAAAAACGTCGCTCGGTGTCATTTACGCATCGCGAGTAGTTGTGTTGGCGGCGGCGATTTTTCGTCCGCGTTCGCCGCGGAATCAGCCGCGAGCGCGTCCCTGCTACTGAACAGAAGCGCGGCTGCGTATTTCCTGCGAGGCAAGGCGCGGCTCGCGAAAAGCAAATTCGACGACGCGCGCGGGGATTTGCAAAGCGCGCTTCGGAAATGTCGACGCGACGCAGCAGCAATCAATTCCAATTCCAGGAACCCAGAAAAAATCAAAGGCGACATCACAGCAATCACCGCGGCGCTCGCGGAGGTTAAAAAGCAACAGAAACGACGACGGGACGCAGATCGCAAGTTAGCGCGCGCGATTCTCGGGCACGTGCACAAGGAAGGGAAAGATTTAGGCCTGGATCCGAATTCGAGGCTCGCGTTGACTGGGTACGAAAACGAAGGTGACACCTGTTCCGGGAAAGGAGGTGACGTCAATAAAAAGGAAGGGAGCGTCCCGATACGCGAAGTAGCCAAACTCGTGGGCGAAACGCTGGGTGGGAAAGGGAGGTGCGCGCTGTGCTGAGGAATAAACGTTTCGTTAACTAGACTAGTTACTAGTTACATCGTCGTTCAACAATTCGAAGACCAGTTTCATTATGTTACGGGTCGTCGTTCAACCGCGGAACGTCCCCCCCGCCCGTGCCATGTCGCGACCCGGAAAGCAACCCGGCCAGCGCGTTTCCCAACCCCGAATCGTGTCCGCTTACGCGATCCGACTGTTTCTGAAGCTCGGTTGACGCGCGCGTCACACCTCGGCGAATGTTCGCGCCTAGCCTCTGCGCGAAAAGAGAGGAGGCGGAAGCGCCTTGGCCTAACCGAAACGACGTGCTGGGTCGGGTGGGGTCGGCGACGACGTCTTCTGCTGAGCCGGTCGCCGCCGCGTGGTCGTTTGCCCTCTCAGCGTCGCCAGAAACCCGTTTCTCCGAGTCGAACCCCCACCGGTTCATGGCGAGCCACGGGTAGGGATACGCCGCGTACGCTGAAAAGGGATCCGGCTCCGTGCCGATCACGGTGAACATGGACCGGGGGGGTAAACGTTTGTGCAGTAGGAGGGCGGATTTTATCACAGCCTCGACGCCCCACTCCGAAGTATTTTTTTCGGTATCACTCGGCGACGGCGTTGTTGTTGTTTCACCGTCAACGGACAACGCCACCGTGATTGCCGACCGAAACCCGCCATCGGCACCGGCGAGCTCGACTACTCGCAACACAGCACGGACCCACTGATTGTTTTCTGTAGACCGTGACGTCGGCACCCCCCCACCCGACGACGACCTATTACCAACCAGCGCCGGCAACGTGCTCAAACGCGTGTGTAACATCCCCTCCACGATCGGCCAGTCGTTCGCGCGGTGCAACCCTCGTCCACGCGACGTGCCGCTTGCGTCGCCACCTGAACCGTTCATATCCACGATGTTCCCTTGTTCGTCAGTTTCGCCTCGCGCCATCGCCAGAAGCGCGGTTCGGTCCGCCACGATCGCGGCGGCGCCGACGTACAGGGGCATGAGCGGGTCGTTTGACAGAAAAACGTCGAACAACCGGGAGACTTTTTGCAAATCGTTCAGGGAGTGCGCGAACCAGGTCAGGAACCACGGCACCGCGAAGTGACACGTACCAACCGTGTCCATATCCGTGAAGTCCGCGACGGTGAGGAGCACGAAATCGTCCGAGTCGTCCGACGACGCGGTGTCGCTTGTTTTTGTTTCTTCATCGGGAGACGCGCCCGACACGCTACTCGCGTTTTTTAAACTCCCAAACGCCGACCGCGACGTTTGCGGGAACACCGCGGCGTGCAGCTCCGGGTCCGCCACCGCTATGAGGTGCGGCAACAGCTGCAGGGTCTTTAAAACCTGGTCCAATCCGTTTCCCCTCACGGCGTCCCGCAGGTGCCCGACCACGAGCCGGTCCAAAACCGCGCTCGCGCTTTCTCCACACACCAGCACCAGCACCGCGGCGATGTCGTGTAGGCCTTGGTAATAACGGCACTCCCCGGGGTGCGACGCGAGGACGCCCCTTATTACCCGCGAAAGGAGTTCGTTCGCCCCGGCGTCGCGCGAAGGCGGCATCCAGTGCGACCGGCGCACATCAAGCTCCACCTGGTTCCTCTCGCGTTGGTTCAATGCCGTGGCTCTTCCCTGGAACAAGCCCGCGCTGGTGTCCGCTCTTGTCATGTCCAGTGCCAAGAGCTTGGGCCACGCGATTGCGCGTGTCACGAAGTCGCCAAGACCCGCGCGCGCGGCGACGGAGGCGAGCTCGGCGGTAGGCGTGACCTGCATCGCGAGCAGCTTGGAAATCGTGGCCGCGCCTTCACTCACGGGTTCTTCCTCTTCGGTGTCCTCCTGGGAGGTCGGCGAGTCACCACCCATCGCGCGTGGCGGAAGTGGCCCGCGGCCCACTGCAGCACGGGCGACTGCCAAGGTAATCGGCACCGCAAACCCACGGACGCTAGGCACGGAGTGTCCTGACAAAGAGCCCCGTTTCGTCGTTACGTCATGATTGACAAAGTCTTCTCTATTTTCGTCCACTCACTTTTTGGTATTTCCTCCCTCCCCGCGCGAGCGTGAATAACACAAACGCCCCAATCGCGAAGACACCGCACGCCACGGCTTTGTGCAAGGGCGATACTCCTCCTTGTGCTGTTTCCGATGCGCCTGGTGCTTTTCTTTCTTTTTCGTCACCCGAAGACTCGCCGTGTTTCCTCGTTTCCTTCGCGGCCGGCGCCGATTGCGCCGATTCGGTTTCATTCGTTTCGGTTTCGATCGTCGTCTCGTCGCCGATTGACCCTTCCTCAGAAGTTTCAACACTCACCGCGGGGGCGTTTGATTCCACACCAGCACCAACACTGTCTTTGGTATCAACACTGTGTTTCGTCGCCGACGCGGTAAACGCCACTCGCAAACGCACCTCGCCCCCGGTCGTCGCGCCGTCTTTCGTGAACAGCTTGAATGTTTTGTCGATCTCGCCGTGCGTCACGACGTGCCCGACGATGTTCTTCACGTAGATCCCCGCGTTCGCCACGACGGCTTTGCTGTTCATCACGGACGTGTCGCTCTTGCCGAACAGCTGGACTCGGAGCTCACCGGCAAGGTCGTCCGTGACGGAAAAGTCGAAAACGTCGATGAACGCCCACACCCCGTTTTCATCCGCCTTTCGCATGGGGGTCTTGCGTTTCTGCTTCGTATCAACCGACTCCCTCAGCTCGACTTTCACGCACGCAAGTTTCGGGCCTGGCATCTGGCCGGTGCTGGCGCTGACCACTGCGTGTGGGGGAGGTTCGGGTTAGTTGGGGGGTGACGGGTCATCGGTCGTGCGCGAGGTTGGGTTGTTCGCGGCGACGGGTTCGAGGCACGACGGGTTCGAGGCAAGCAGATCTGTCCGCCCTCCACCGGTGGCGTTGGCGTCTGACGGGTGCCCTAGGGCAACGGTTAGGGAAGGCACCGCACGCACCCGTGACGGTCATCTGGCCCGCGGACATGGTGGCGGGAGTTTCACGAGGTCCACCTTGGGCACGACGACGCACGAGACCGACTGACGTGTCGGCGTGGACGAAGGAAGAGACGTTGCATTTGGTTGCAACTGTTTTCTTCGAGGCGCCAGCTGTCATGTGGTTACTGCCGCGCGCCTCAGGCCAACGGGCAACCGCGTCTGTTCCTTTGCCAGGTGTCGTATTTTTCGCCAATCCCGACACCATGTCTCACACACTCTGCGTCGCGCTCCCGCACCTCCCCCGAGACTCCACCCCGGGAACTCCCTCGGCCCGTTTCCGCGCTCCCGCGTCAACACCGAGCAACGAGCTCGTCCCGCCCGGCCGAAAGCACCAACACCAAATCGCGCCATGCCGAATGACGACCCGTACCGGTGGCGCAAGTACGGCCAAAAAGTCATCAAAGGCGCGCCGTTCCCGCGGTCGTACTACCGGTGCACGTCCGCGAACTGCCCCGCGAGGAAACACGTGGAGGGTGACCCGAACGCACCCGCCAGTGTGACCTTCGAAAACCAGCACGACCACGCACCTCCCGTGCCCGGCCAAAGAGGTGCGTTCCCCGTCCATTCGTTGGTTGTTGGTTTTGTTGACATTGCACCCGCGGCCCGCGCAATGTGAAGACGCGCCGCGCGTGACGCGCGTGACCGCGCATGGTCCGCGCGCGTCGCCGCACGCATCGCGCGCCACGCGCGTGCGCACGCGAGTGTATTCGCGCGCGCGCGCGACGTCCACGCAACGCCCCACCCGCCCACCCAACTCCAAGACCACGCGCATTGGCCGTCCCCACGTTTCCCCAATCGTGCCGTCTCTTGCTTGTCCTTTTGAGAATCTGAAGATACGTGAGGAGTCGCAATCGCGTCGCGGACGGATACGCCGCGCCACCTCGGTCAAAACGTTTGAAATAATCACTGACCGCCCACCACCCTCCGTATATACTACCTGACTCGCACCACACACCCACCACAAACCAGGCAAACGCGCGTACGTGGCGAAACCGAAGCCGTCGCAGGTTTCGGTCTCGGTGGATCAGAGTCCGGGCAGCGTGGGTGATTACGCAAACACGGAAAAAAGAAAAGCGAATTCTGGTTTACCCGACGCGGCGCACCCGAGTAAACGGTTGAAGTTCGCGAACTCGGCAGGTGACCTGTCCCAGCGCATCGGAAACGCGGTGACGCCCCGTTTTTGGGACAAAGCCGCGCACCGCGCGGTTGAGACGTTAGGTACGCTATCCCCGGGCAGCCGCCGGCGGTTGAGCGAAATCAAACGAAGCGAATCGATGAAATCCCAATCGCCGCGGCAATCGCCGCGGCAAAAAAGAACCGTGCCCGATCTGCTCATCTCGAGGACCGGCACGCAAGGCTCGTTCGAGAACATGACTACTGCTGGTGGGTACGACAACGGTCCCGTTGGTACCGGTGGCGGGGGCGAATACAACGCGCCCGGCGCGGCGGCCTCGGGCGAGGGCGAATACGACGACGCCGCCGGCGCCACGACGGGCGAAGGTGAGTACGTGCTTGGTGATTTACCAAGCGCCGCCGATGATGGCTCGTCGTTCGCGCTCGTCGCGCCGTGGAAAGGAGGGCCGCACCGAGATCTCATCGCACGGCAGCAGGTCGATTCCCGAATGAAATCCAGCGGCAACCGCGGGCGCGATTTGCAGAGCGCCACCGGCGCGCGACTGCCGGGCATCATGACGCAAAACGCCCTGCCTGTGAAAAAGAAACGCCCTCCTCGTCTTCAAATCATGGGCGACAACGGCGTGCCACTGGACGAAGCAGGGACGCCCCTGCTTGCGATAGCGGGTACCGGCGGCAGGGCGGTTGGCGAGATTCCCGGCCAGCGAGGTCCTGGCGTGGTTAACCAGGGGAACAAAACGTTGCGGAAAGCGGTTTTAGAGCGATGGGGCGGGACTCCGAGAAGCCCGGCCCTCACACCGAACGACCTCAACCTGACCATGTCCCCGACGCAGTTTCTCACCACGCCGAGATGAGTTGGTGGGATGGAAGAGGTGTATTTATTTTAACAAGCAACGAGCCACAAGCAACGAGCCGGTGTATATATGATAGCGATGTAAAAAGGTTCGTCCATGATTTTTCGATTGCGCTCGGTATTGATAAACTCGTCTCATCAGTCTCCCTTTCCCTTTCTTTCCGACCCTGGGGGCTGAGCTGTTTTCCGCTGGGTCGCGTCTTTGTGTGTCACACGCGCCCCGTTCCTCACAACGGGGTCCCACCCCGCCCCCACCGCTAAAGCCGCGACATCCGCCGCTAGGTTCGACTCGACCGCGAATTTCTTCACGCGGCTGAAGAACCCTAAATTCAAACTCCCGCTACTGCCTGTTCCGGCACCTGCGATCCCTTGGACTGCGGGAACGGTCGCCCCCGTGGCTGTTTTAGTGGTGGGAGGGGACATCAATGCCTTGTCCCTGCCATGGAACGACCATATCGACACGCCTCCGTGAGACGTTTTTGGGTCTCGTTGATTTTCGCTCGTCGAGTCGTTCCGTGACGTCTCGTCCAATGGGGACGCCAACAAAGGGCCGCTCCCGACCCGCGTGACTTTGTTCGCAGTTTGTGTACCCCCGGAAAACGCGCGTGTTGATTCCATTTCCGGTCCCGTGCCCGCGGATTTATCCGGACCGTCTGTCCCCGGCGCGCCAGACGTCGAGGTACCGTAATATTTCCGCATCTCTTCCAGCGCGTTGCTTCCGGTTTTCGGCTTCACCGCCCCGGTCAAGCCCCCGCCTCCAGGCAAAGGCGCGCCCTCCGCCAGCGCCGTGCGCGGTATGCGCACGGACACGCGCGCGTGTAACGTCGCGTCACTGATCACCCCGCCGTTCGCTCGTTTTACGTCCCGAACCGAAACCCCGTACCGCAACGCAAGCGATGCCATGGAATCCGTCTTCGCTAGTCGGTGCGTGTGGAAAAGAGAGTCGTCCGACATCGGACCTCGAACCTCGACTCCGACCCGAACCCTTACCACCCGAATACCGCACACCCCGCAGATGCCCCCGCCGCCGCGCCGCGCGCGTCCCCCAATGACCTGCGACGACGAGAACGGGACACACTTGTCGTCTTGGATGGCACACGACGAACCGGTTGGGACGAGTTTTTGGCCGAAACTTTCATGAATATCGAAAGATGGTATTTCATCACACACGACTCACTAATAAATACGAGTATCACTCACACCAGCGCATCCGGTTTCGGGTCGTCCCGGTCACCGCGACAGCACCGCTCCAGGGCTTTGAGCCACATTTCCACCGAGGCGCCGCCCGGGGGAACGCGAATCAAAATCGCGTCGCTCTCCGCGCCGGGGTCGACTTCGTAAATCTCGATAACGTTTCCGTCGTTTGAGTCGCTCGTGGAATTTTCTGCATCTGTTGGCGTCGACGCGTCCGCCGTTGCTCGACTCTGATTCTTAGAAGCCAACACTCGTTTCACTGCGTATTTAGCCTCCTTCCCGCCGTGCAGCTGGAACTTCTGCGGACGCAGCTCCCCAACCTCCACAGACCGAATCTTCAAACACGTCTCGTGCGCTAAAACGAAACACGTCTCGCGTTTGGACCACCGTTTCGCCTTCTCCAACGCCTCCGCCGCGGCGGCTTTGGCGCGGGGATTTTTGCTCGTCGCGTAAAACGCCGCACCCCCCATTGCAATGGCGCCTACCGGCCCTGCCGCAGCAAACCCACCGAGCGCGGCGACTAAAGGCGCGCTTTTCGCGAGCGTACCAACATGCGGGTTGACCTCCCTCCACTCCAACGTCCCGACGACTTCCACTTTGGGGAGTTTTTTTGAGCAACCCGCCCGAACCGAAAGCGAATCGAGGGCTTCCGAGTACTCACTCAATCCGTGATCCGCGACTAGTGAGGAGGATAACTCGATGCGCGCCATGGTGCCGGCATCCCGTCGCACAAGCGCGGCGGACGCTCCCGCGCCGTCCGCATCTCGACGCAGGTGGAACACGCGGCCGGGGACGAACAAGTGCGGCGGGGGGATGATATTTTTTTCACCAAGAGCGTTTTTTTCATCCCCCGGTTTGTCCGCCGTCGGTCGCCCGAGTCCGAATGACGCCCCGAACTTTGACACGAGCGACCTTCCCGAACTCGCCACAGAGTTCGCGACGTGCATACCCGCCTTGCCAGCCGCGACCGCGGCGTCCACGGCGGCGCCGGCTTTTAGTGAAACCTTGTCGCTCCCGTCGTTCTCCGCCGTTGGTTGTTTCTTCCCGAACAGTTTCGCGGCCGCCGCAGCGGCGAACGTAGCGCCCTTCTCCGCCGCAACGAGTGTTCGCTTCTGCATCTTTTCAAGCGCGTCGCCCATCTTGTCCGACGCGCTGCCCACTGATTCCACCGCGAACTGCAGTTTCGGTGTATCTTTCGCGAATGAACTCCTCCAGTCGATCGCCTGTAACCGCGCGCGCAGGTCCTCCACGTTCGCCAGGGACGCTCGCGACACGACGTCGTCGTGGAGCACAACGGAGGTTAGGAACGGAACGCACGACTCGGCGCCTTCGAAATCGATACACGGCGGAGTCGCAAACGCGACGCACCGAAGGGTTGGTATGCTGTGGTGCATCATCGCCGTCGCCAGCGCGGCGGTGCCGGCGCCTAAGCTGTGCCCCAACACCGTGATTCTTGGTTTCTTTGCCGAACCCTCGAGAAGCGCGATTTGCGATTTCAGAACCTCGCCGCACTCATCGACGATCCACCGCGCCGCCGCGGCCATCCCGCGGTGCGCCCTGGCGTTGGCCAGTGCACCGTCCGATCCTTCGAAAAGAGCATCCGCGTCGCAATCCGCATCCGTCAGCGCATCCATCAAGCTTGCTGTGCCTCGGACCACCAAGTGCACGTCCCCGGTCTCATCATTTCGGGAAACGAAATACGCCGGCTGTTGGAACTTGCTTTCGGGTTTGCACACCACAACCACGTGGCCCAAGGGTTGAATCGCCGCCGCGACTGCGTGTTTATCTTCCAGGTACGACGCCTCCACGGCGAAGCACAGTTTGCGCAAATCAGTTAGCTCGGCTGCGTTCGGACCGGGACCGAGCACGCCTTCCGCGTCTATCCTGTGTATCTCATCCGCCCCTTTCGACGCGCGTCGGACGCGCTCCTCTTCCATGAGATAAGTCATGCCGATGACAACGTCCGAGGCTTCGAACGGGCCTAGCGCGGAGTAGTTCTTCTTCAAAGCCGAACCAACGGTGGCGTAATCCGCGAGCCACCCAGGGGCGTACCCTGTGGAGGACATCGCGAAACGTGCCGAGGAGTGTGCGGCGATGTTGAATCTGAAGAACGATGAAAAGTGTCTGCATTTTACAAGAGTGGCCTATTTATTTACGCCTACAACTCCAACGCCTCCCCAGTCTTGATCAACTCCGCTCGCAGCAACAGCCGTATCGGCACAACTCCTGTGTCCCCTTCTCCCGGCGAGAGCACCACGTCGTTGTGTGATATAAAAAAAGGAACCCCCTCGCGAACGCCGCGCGCGACGTCGACCCACACCGCAACGGTTGCGTCTCCGCGGAAACCGCTTGCTTGATTTTTACAAACGCCGCCGTCGCCGCTCGAAACGGTTTCCGAAACGGTTTCCCTCCCCTTTACCGGTACGCTTCTGGACAGGTGTACGTGTCTCCTGCGCATTACGGAGAGGCCTTGGATTTTTATTGCCTCAAAAGCAGACAGAGTCGTTCCGTGCGCCGCTTCGCGAATCAAGAAAGTGCCAACCGATTCCTCATCCAGACGCGTCAGCATCGCTTCGTCGTCCAACACCGGGTGGCGCATGGTGTGGCCTTGCGTTGCGCGGATTTTTTTACCACCAATTTTGCAAACGGTATTGGCAGCTTCCGTTTCGTTGCCCGTCTCGACCGTAGTAGCCTTTGTGTTACGCATTTCATTACACGTGCCGGCGCGCGTCTCGTCATCTGCCGCGTTGCCAAACGAATCATCCTTCAACTCGAATCGTCCTTTCGGGCAGTTCGCCACGAGCGTGTTGATATCGGCTTCGGTGATGCCTGCGAAACGCGGAAGTGACAGCACGTCGGTTAGGGGTAGGAAACCGGCAGCGTCCATCGCATCCCCGAGACCGGCTTCCACAGCACCGTGGCGTAACAAGTGCGACATTCGTTTCGATAGAAGGACCGAAAAGTCAGGCGCATCACGGTCGAGATTCCGACGCCCCTGACCGCGACCGCGACCGCGACCACGACCGCGACCACCACGCCATCTGCCGCGCCCCTCCCCACGCCCATATCCGCGTAGCATCACGTCGACTGCTGAGATGCGCGCCCCAACGCGCATCCGAGAGTGGCAACGCCGAAATAACGTTGGAGAGTACGAAAGTATTTCTCATTATTAACGCGATGGACCTCCGCCCCCGTTCAGTCCGCGTGGCGCATCACCGCCCCGTTCTCACCCAACCACACGCGCCGCGTCGCGATGTCGGCGACGTCGGTGTCGTGTGCGCGAATCCTCCGGGCACTTCGTGCGGCGCGCGCGTCGTCGGCGTCCACGTCCGGAAACGCGCGATCGGTGCCCAACGCCCGCGAACACCAGCTCGTCGCCCACGACACTGCCGTGCGCCTGCGGTTTGCATCAAGTCACACCGGTAGGTTCGGTCTCCCCAGTAACACCTCGACGCGTCGTGACACCGCTACCACGCACCCAGCGTTCCCCACAGCCCCGACGTGGTCCACCGCGGACCTACTCCACCCGAAAACCGAGACGCACGGCGACGATGTTGATGGTGATAAACACGGTGACGACGTGACTGCGCATGAACTCGCGGCGCTGGCGCGGAGGGCGAACCTCCCTCCGCCCGTAGGCGACGCCGCCGTGGATGCTGCACGAGGTGTGAACGAGATTCTTCGGTTCGTTCGCGCGCTGGACAAAGTCACTGACGTGGAGCACCTCGAACCGATGTGGACGACCGTGGAGGATGATTTCCGAGTCGCGACGCCGCGCGCGAACGGAAACAACGAGAAAGACGACGACGAAAACGGGTGGTGCGCGATACCCCGGGATGACCTTCTCGCCGTTGCGCCTAAACGCACGCGCGACCGAACACCGCATTTCGTCGCCGCGACTGGAATCACACCCGGTGAAACGAGCTTAGCGGTGGATGAAGAGGGTTAGACGTGAAATTTTGGGAGACGAAGCAATTTTTCTGTGAAATTTTGGGAGACGAAGCAATTTTTCTCTATAATGATTGCGTGTTCCTTCCCCTTTCGCACTTCCACGTGCACCTGCTGCACCCACACGCCTCGTCGAACCGAAAATACTCGCGAGACGCCGCACATTTGCTCGACCGCCTCGATGTCGGACTCCGACACCGGCGTGGGACCTGATGTGCGCATCCCCCCCCCTCCCGCGCTCTCTTCCTTCTTACCTCGTCCTGACCCCGCCACGACCACGACGGCGTTATTTTCTTCCTCGAACGGCAACCGCCGCGCGACGACGATGAGCGCGCGCGCGACACTCACTGACCCACCGCCGCGCCCCCTTCCTCCCACGTACACACACACAGGGTTTGACCCTGTACGAGCGGCAGCGCGCCGAGCGCATCGCCCGGAACGATGAGATGATGCTCCGCTTGGGACTGCCCGCTCTCGGGTCGAAACTCCGCTTTCCCACACGACGCACGCCGCGGGCGGCGCCGGCGGGTCCAAGAACCCCAACTCCTTCAAGCCCGTCAAGCGCCGCAACCCTAAGGGGAAGCCTACCCCCCCGGACCCCACCTTCGATATGGTCCTTCGCGTCCGCAAGGCCGTGGACTACACCGACGTTGCTGACGTCCCAAAGCCAAGACCGCCTAAGTTCCCCCGTGTCGAGCCCGCAAACGAACAGCTGTCCGGCGCCGCGGCTACCGGGCCGGGAACCACCCTGGACACCCTCGATTCCAAGTACGAGAAGGACCCGGAAGCGCGCGAGCGCGCTATTCGATTGGATGTACGTCGAAAACCCGTCCCGCGATGTCCCAATTTCTTCTCGAACCGAATCGCGGGCGTCGGCGCACAGCTGTGCGCTTTCGCTCGCGACGCGACGCTCGCAGCGCAGATCTGACTTTTTTCCCGATTTCCTCATCCGCATCCTTTCGCGTCGCAGGCGCTCCGGCACACCGACCCGGTCCAGTGGAACGAAGAGTGCAAGAAGCACTGGAGAAAGCTCCACGAAGATCGGCGCTCGAAGCGGGTGGCCAAGGCTGCTAACGCCGCCGCTGCGATCGAGCGCCGCGAGACGGCGGCGGACGAACTCGTCGCCGTCCGAACGACGCAAAGCGCTCCGCCCGCGGCGAGCGACGAGCCCATGTGCTGCGAGCCGTGCCCGGTGGATACGACGCCCGAGACCGATTCGGTGGCGCCCAAAAATACGGGCATTGACGGCAAGCCCTGATACGTGACGCCTTTCTCCGCGCTTGAAGGTTTCTCTTCCCCAATCCGTGTTCTTCTTCCTTCGCGGCGTTCTCGCAAAAGCTGACTAAACGCGTTTCGCTCGTCTCCGCGCCGTCAACAAGAAGGACCCGACGAAAGCGCAACGCGCCAAAAGGTGGATCGACCAGGTATGTCGCGATGCCCACGACCAATCCTCGGTTATCGCATGTGTCCAACACGTGCGTGTAGAGCTAACCCTAAAAATATCCTTCGCAGGGCATCGAGCTGGTCTGCTCTGTCGCCGATTGCGGCACTGACCAGACAGGCGAGTGGCGCGCCAGCAAGATCGAAACGAACAAGCCGGTCTGCATCAAGTGCTTCAGAAAACAGGCGGCGCCCCCGACCGCGTGTGCGGCGCCGCCGGCTGCGGCAAGGGCTTCTCCGTTGTGAAGAACTGGCGCCACTCGCAGCGCGACAAGGACAACAAGGACCTGTGGTTCTGCTACCCGTGCTCCGACAAAGAGGTGGGCATTCCCCAATTTCCCCCACTGAACCTCGATGTTCCATCCAGAACCGTTTCGCTAAACGCCTCGACGTTCCACTTTTTATTTTTTCGCAGTCGCTGCAACTCGCGAAGGAAGCGGGGAGGACGTGCGTGAGCTGCCTGGCTTCTGATACCACATCCTGGCACACCTGCGCCGACGTAACCGGTGGCCGGACTTGCCAGTTATGCTAGGGCAACGAAGACATCAACAAGAGCAGACAGAAGGAGTACGACAAAGAACGCAGCGGGCGGAAGCGGAAGAAAGCCTAAGCGTCGATGATCCCAACCCCGTGTTTTCCTTCCTCGAGACGCCCCATGAACCTGAACCGATACGAAACTTGATACGAGACGATGCCAGACGAGATAAACAAGTGACGTAGCGTAGACGTTTATTACTTGTAATAAAAAGAAAAACCAATTCACTACAATGTACAGTATCGATAGATAAATTATCACACAAGAGTGTCGTCGTCTAAAGCGTGTTCCTAAATATTTGGATCGACTCCTATTTCCTCCTCGACGTCAACTCACGGTGGTTGTTTTTTTCAAACTACCCAACCCTCTGTGGTCCCTGTTTGACGCCATCAATCTGAACCCCACCGCGGCTGTTCCTAGAATCACCCCGTTCACCGCGAGCGCCGCTGGTGCGCCAACCACGTCAGCGCACGCTCCTAAAAAAACCGGCCCAATAAGCATACCGACGTCGCCGCACGTCCGGTACGTCGCTAAGGACGTCCCTCGGTTTTGTTTCGGGCCTGATACATCCGCGGCGTACGCGGCAGGTGCCGGTCCCATCGCTGCGTGCGCTGCTGCCCACGCGATTGATGATGCTATGAATAACTCTTTTGACGGAGCCATGGCTGTTGCTAAAACCGCGAGCGTCGATACCGACATAGCGCCGACCACGACGTTTCGGCGCGGGAAACTATCCGCCAACAAAGAAGCCGGCCACGCGCCTACTAACGAAGTCAACGCCATGGCGCTGAACAGGGTTCCTATTTCGCCTACATCTAAACCGTGCGTCGACGCCGCGAGCAACGGGAGTAACGTAGCTCTGCCACCGGAGCCTGAGAAAAACAAAGCGGAGTTAACGCCCGAGGCGGCGAAAAAATCGGAGCGCGCTTTGGAAACCCTGGAGATTTTTTCGGAGGATTCACCAGACGGGGTTTTCCATTCAAACGTACCGTCGTCACCAGAAACGACCTCCCCCGACGTAGTGGTCAGCGCTCCGGTGTGTGTCCCAACAGTGTTCGTATGACTATTCACCCTGGAGGTCGTCGGTACCGAAAGCGTCTCGGGGGCTTTCCTCGCCGCGTGTGCCGCCGCGACTAAACACAAACCCCCGACGGCTACGAACGGCGCGCGCGTCGCGAACTCGCCAAAGTACGTAACCCCCGCTAAGGCTCCCCCTAACGCAGGACCAACCGCCGCGCCTGCTAACGAAAACGCCTGGTTCGCACCGAGCACACGACCCCTGTTATTTTGAGTGCTCAAGTCAGTCAACGTCGCGGCCGCGCCCGCCGCGTACGCGGCGCTTCCAGCGCCCGCGACGAAGCGGTGAAACAGCAGTTCCGGTAACGTCGCGCTGAACGCGCAGCCCAACATCCCGCACGCGGTGATTAACGGCCCTATTACTAACAAAGGCCTCCTTCCTTTCCAGTCCGCGAACAAACCAAATGGGTAATTCAAAACAAGCCTCGCGAGCGCGAATGACGAAAGCGTCGCGCCGACTTCCGCGGCGCTCGCGCCGAACTCAATCGCGAAGGCGGGCAACACGGGCGCGACGCACGCGTGGCCTGCCATCAACACCCCACTCACCACGCTTATTTCGAAAGTACCTTGTGGTAAGTCTTTGTAGGAGCTTTTAGTGAAGTAGTCTGCGAATGCCGGTTTATTTTTTGTAACCGCCGGGGCGTTCGCGGCGTTCGCATCGTCGTCGTCTCCCTTTGATTGCGGATGATCCGCCGACGCTTGGTTCCGCCTGTGCACCGTGAACGACGAAACTTGCGTTTGCGGGGCGGTACGTTTTCGGTTTGTGTGCGTGGAATACGTGTTGGCGAACCCTTTGATTAAAGGTCCCGCGGCACGTGCGCTCGCGCGCCGGTCGTCGTAGTCCAGCCCATCGTCGCGATGCAACGTCGCGGAAAAGCACCACGTGTTGGCATTGGTGCGAACCACGCGATCGACGTCCACGGCTCGGTCTTTGGACAAACACGGCACGCGGTCACGGACCCCGCGGCACGTCGTCGTCGCGAGCCGAGTCGCAGCTCGTCTCGCCGACATGCCTCGCGACCCCTCGGACCGGCACCAGGGTCCGCGTCGCACACTGAAGTCTCGTTCTTGGAGCGACTCGCTTTTAAATGATTAATCTCGCGCACCACCGAAAGGACACATCTCCTCGCGCAGCCGAGGAACGCGTGTGTCTTGGGAGGCATAATGCGACGATCATCCGAGACGTGTGCACTGTTTTTGAAGTGTGCTGAAACCTCCGCGCGCGCGACGTCCATCGCGACGCCGTGCTGCTCCACACACGCGTATCGCTCGTTCGGCACCAAATCGAGTTTCGGGCAACCCGCACACACGTTCGGAAACGCCACACGCGGGTCACACAGCGCGAGTGGTGTGGATGACATCGCCGCGAGCCTGGCGTGCGTCCCCTGGTCCAAGCTTCCCACGCAAATCGGCGTCGCGATGGGTGTGGCGACGTTCTGGCGAGGCGCGTGGTACGTGATGGACGGGGTTGTGTTTCCCGAGGATGTTGGGAAATCGGCGTTGGCGTCGTTCGCGGCGGGCGTCGCCGGACTCGCAGGCGTACAAAGAATCGCAGCGCCCATGGTGTTGCGTAACGCAGAAATTAATAGCACACCCGTTACTAAAGCGACTCGGTACCTGCTGCTGTACGGCATCGGAATAAGCTGCGTCGCGGTGTGGCGGGGAACGTGGCTGGGTTGGGACCTGGCGCACGAGAAATTCGTAAACGCAAATCAAAAAGCGACCGACGCGCCGATAGTAAGCGGCGCGTACTCACACGTCACCGCCGTTGTCGGGCTTTGCGCGTCAGGGTATTTATCATCCGTGCTCGCGCCGCCAGCGGTGATGCTTCTGATTAACGACGAGGCGCTGAGGAATAAAAATGCGTTTCTGAAAGGCGCAAACTGGCTGTTTACGAAGAAGGTTCGGTAACACGCGGCGCCAGGGCAGACGCTGCTAGCTGGGGCAATAAATCAGCAGAAGTATGACATGCTACGTTCTACATTCACGTCTGAATAAAAACAGCGCGCATCTCAAACACTTAGTATTCAAACACTTAGTATTCGAACACTTCGTATAGACGCACGCGTATCGTGTGTGCTTTTCTCCCTCCCGGTGGGACACGCGGCGTTGCGTGATGCTAACAACAAGCGCATACCGCCATATCTGAATACCCTTAAAACGGCACGAACTCCTTGTCGATAATGTGCTTGTGCGACCCCAGCTTGCCGTTGGCGACCATGGACCCGAGGGCGTCGACGCAGATTCGTAACGCCATGAGCGACGTGATGTCGCTCACGTCATACGGCGGCGATACCTCCACGACTTCCATGCCGCACAAGCCTTCCGCGGCGACCAGGCCGACCAGTTTCAGGGCTTCACGAGGTAACAAACCGCCGGGTTCCGGCCAACCCGTCCCGGGCACGAACGCCGCCTCAAGGGAGTCGATGTCGTAGGAAAGGTAAACCGCGTCTGCGCCGTCCCACGCGCGCTCAAGCGCCATCTCCGCGACTTTTATTGTAAAAGAAAAGTGTCAGTCTTGTATGGGCAAACAGTGTTGGGATTTGGGAAAAGCCCATTACGCACCTTTGGGAATGCCCAGGTCCTCCACGTCCTCCATGGTGAAGATGTTGGTTCTGCGGCTGACCATGTGCTCCACCGCGGGCCGCGGTACCTGCCACCCCCCGATGCCGATTTGAACTAAATTAGTAGCCGGGACGTTCGGGATGTTGGTGGCGTGGAAATACGGCGTGGTGTGCATGCGCTCGTCCAAGTCTTTCTCCTGGATATCCGCGTGCCGGTCGACGTGAATGATTCCGATTTTCTTCGTGGTACACGCGGCGATGCCCCGGATGGTGGGGAACCCGATGCTGTGGTCACCGCCAAGAATCAGGGGAAACGACCCGGAGGAGAACACGTGCCCGACCGCGTTGCTGATTTGGTCGAACGATTTCTCGATGTTCGCGGGGATGGTAAACACGTCCCCGGCGTCGCAAAGCGTCATCTGTTCCCGCAAATCAATACCCATCTCGTAGTGGTACGGGGTGTACAGCGCGGATATCCTCCGTATGCCTTGCGGCCCGAACCGCGTCCCCGAGCGGTACGTGGTGCCTCCGTCGAAAGGCACGCCAAGACACGTCACGTCGTACTTACCGACGTCGTGCACGTTTTCGCAAAACGGCGCTTTCAGAAACGTGTTGATTCCGGCGAAGTGCGGCAGCTCGCCCCTTGAAAACGTGGGGATGTTTTTATCCTCCAACGACGACGCACCAGGAAGACCAATCTCAAGGTTCTTCTTCACCTCAGCGTCGTGCCTCGTGGTGGGAATACTCGCCTCCTTAACCGCGGCTTTCCACCCCTTTGTTTGGTAATGCATGGAAGTGGGGTCGGGGTGGTGGTATCGTGTCTGCGCACCAGAAGACGCGAAAGCAGCCATGTGCGGGTCCAGCAGGGTCTGCGTAGGCCGAATCAGGGTCTGCGCGCCGTGCTCCGCGGCGCGCCTTTTTTTTTGGGGGGGGGGGGGAAGAAGGAATTGGAGTGTGCCTGGTCAGGGTGCCGTCCATACGTCTGTAGTGTTGTTGTTACTTAGGTTTTGGCCTTTTGGGGAAGGCCCGTGGCGGATGGAGTCGGGCAGGGGGGGACGCGGCGCGACCCGACGGTTCAAACCCGGGGACGCACTTGAGCGGCCGCGCGAGCTGCTTGAACACGCGAACCATGGGAACTGAGTCGACTTTTCCGTGGAAGGGCCACGACGTAGTGAAGAGGGGTAGGCTCGCGACTCTTCACTTTCACAGCCAAGGGACAGAAAGAAACGTCAATATTTCGGGAAAAGCGTCTTTTTGGGCCCCATCGCTTCACTCGTGCGTCGAGAGGTGGGTCATCACGTCTGGTCCGGTGGTGTGTTTCCGTATCCGCGACGCACGAAGAGGTTTAACCCGCAGCCCGTAAGCCCACGCGTGTCACCCCGGTGGCGTTTCCGTGACTCCGAGAGACGCGCGTTTCGATCTCGGCACATCTCGCGAAACAAAACTACGATGGCGCCCAGCGAGTTCTGGCTGGACCTCACCGCGGGGTGGATCAGCGGCGCGGTTTCCGTGGTGGTGGTGCAGCCCGTGGATACGACGTTGACGCGCATGCAGGCGCTGCGTGTGCGGCCTGGCGTGGAATCTGGGCCGAGGGCGGTGTTCCAGACGGTGCTGAAGGAAGGAGGCACGCGCGCGTTGTGGCGGGGCACCGCGCCGATGACGTTCGTGATTCCGTTTCAAAACGCGCTGCTGTTCGCGGGGTACGGTTTGGGGAACGCGTGGGCGAAGAGCTTACGTGGAGACGACGCAGAGGGCGGCAAAGCAAGCAGCGCGAGCGCGTTCTCCACCTACGCCCCTGTTTTCGCGGGCGGCACTCTGGGCGGGATCGCGCAGAGCTTCGCGGTTTCGCCGTTCGAGCTGGTTAAAATAAAACAACAATCTGCTGGTGTGGGTACCGTAAACGTGTTGCAGGTGGCGAAACAGTTGGGGAAACAGCTAGGCCCGGGCGTGTTTTCAAAAGGCCTCGGGCCAACTCTTTTGCGCGACGGAATTCCGCACGGGGTGTGGTTCGTGGCGTACGAGTGGAGCAAGACGCAGTTGGAGGCGCGGTTGGTGGATGGTGACGGAAAAGGAAAAGACGAAACCGACAAAACGCCGTCGTCTCAACACACCGCGATTCCCCTCTGCGCTGGAGCGTTCGCCGCCGCGGTGGCGTGGGGGGTGGGGTACCCGTTCGATACGATCAAGACGCGGATACAAGCGAGCGCGGTGTCTAATTTTAACTCAGGACTAACTCAAGGAAAGGCGGGCGAAAAAGCAGCCCTCGGGGTCTGGGCCACCGGCAGAGCCATGGTCGCCGAAAACAACGGCAACGTCGTGGCCGGTTTGTACCGGGGGTTCAACCTGAAACTTTTGAGGGCCGTACCCGCGAGCGCGGTGGCGTTTTTCGTGTACGAGGAATCGAGACGGTGGCTGGGGTGAGGGTGTGTGTGGTGCGGTAAATTATGTCCAGGTAGATACGCGTCGACCGAAACGACCCGGCCACGCTTCGTACATGTAATGTAAACTCGTACGTCAACTCTGCGTTTCTTGCTTGCCTCGATTCACGTTTTAATGCCGTCCAATGGAAAACGCATGAGCAACGGCTTAACGCAACCGTCTTGACGACACAAGTCAGTCGTCACGAGAATTCTATGCGAATTTTCGAAAGGGCACGAAATGGATTTTTTCGAGGTTTAATGACTCCTTGGAAACGACTTTTCTTTGCCAGATTTTGACGCCGATTCCGTTCTCGCCAATCCCCTTCTCGCTTTTGAACAGTCTAGGACGCGACGGTTATTAGCAGTGCGAAGAACGCAAAAGCGAGATTGCACGATACTTTCTGTACCGGTACAGCACGCACCCGCAGTCGGTGAAACAGCGCCGTTTTCGCGTCGCTTCGCGTGTCGCTTCAAAATTCGTCGGTCGAAAACCCAAAACGCCATCGTGTGATGACGATGGCACACTACCCCTGGCGAAGCGACCATGCGCGTCGCAACCATGCTTCTCGCGTTCGCAATCGCCGCGGTCGTGATGCCCGTCGCGCGCGCCGCGTGTCTCACCAATCCCGACGTCGAAGCCGTGTTCTTTGGGTTGGTGCGTCACCGCGAAGGCGACGTCAATCCGACTCATCTTTCTTTAATCGTGTCGGCCTATCCTTTTCCACGCGGTCGCGGACTGCGGTGATGAAACCTTTGCAGGTTTTCCTCCCTCGTGACCGGGCGTCGTCAACGCATCGCCATCGACAAGGTGCTCGTCGCTCACGACATCAGTCGATTCAACACGTCATCACTTCGCGTGTTCGTACCTGACCTTCCCACCACACCCGTGTTTCATCATCAGGCTGGCAACGTCCCACTGCCCGTGGATGGGTCGTGCTGCATGAAAGACATCTGCGGCCTTCCCTGCCCCGCGGCGCACCCGGACCCAGCGTCGGGGTTCGCGATCGGTATTGGCATCATGGTGCTGATTTTCTGCGGAATCGGCATCGCCGCGTTTTACTTCGTGGGAGGCAAAGCGGAGAACTTCTTCGTCGCCGGCCGGTCGTTGCCGCTGTACGTGGTGGTGTTAACCCTGGCGAGCCAGTCCATCGACAGCAACGCCCTTTTAGGCAACGCGGACCTTTCGTACAAGTTCCACTTCTTCGACGGCGCCGTGCTTCCGATCGGTCTGGGGTTGTCCCTGATCCTCAACGGCATCTTCTTCGCGCACCACATCAACAACGAACTGGTGTTAACCCTGCCCGACGTGTACGCCAAACGCTACGGCATGGCGACCGAAATCGTCGTCTCCCTGTGCACGTGCGTGTCCTTCACGTGCCTGCTGGCGGGTAACTTGGTAGGCATGGGCGCCATTGTGGGGTACGTCTTCGGCATCTCGGATGTCGGCGCGGTGTTCATCAGCGGCTTCATCTGCCTCGCCTACGTCGCCTCGGGCGGCCTCTTCTCCGTAGCGTACACCGACGTCGTGCAAAGCGCCGTCGGGATGATCGGGTGCCTCGCCGTGGCAGGGTGGCTCATCGGGAACGCGGATAAGGAAGCCCCGCCCCCATCAATAGGGTTCCCCAACGCAGCAAACGCATCCGCGGTCTCGGGAATGTATATGTACCCCGACGCCGCCACCGCCGCGCTGTACGACGGCGTTCCGTGTACCACCAACACGGAGAACATGTGCTACAACCAACAACTGCACTGCCCTGATGGCGGCACTACGTGTACCGCGGACAACGGCGCGTACCCGTTCGGGGACCAGCGGATCTTCGACGACCAGATGACCAACCCGTACGCGCTGACTCCGTTTCCCAACGCGCTTTTCTGGGACTGGGCCACGATTTTCATTTTGGGCTTCGGGAACCTTGCCGCGCTTGATTTCCAAGCCAGGTGCATGGCCGCCCGGTCCCCGACCGACGCGCGTATTGGGTGCATTCTGGGCGGGTGCCTTACCTTCATAATAGGGATTCCGTTTTCGTACCTCGGCGCGATTACCCGTTACTACTACGGCCCCGACTCGATCTACGCCGAGTTCGAAGGTAAGTATTTTATTTCCCAAATCCCAACACTGTTTGCCCATACACGACTGACACTTTCTTTTATTTGTCTCAGCCGACACGTGTTCGCCGCTGCTTGATCTTCCCACGTGCGCGATGTGGAAACCCGACCCGAAGGCGTTTATTAAGATGCTCACCACGGTTCCCCCCGCGTTCCTTGGAGGGTGGGGCTTGCTAGGCATCGTGGCCGCGTCCATGTCAACCTCGGACGGGGCTATTTTAGCCCTCGGCACGGTTTTCTCGCACAACATCATGCGCCACGTCGCGCCGTTCAGCGAAGAGAAGCTGGTACGTGTTGCGTATCCCAAATCCACGCACTGTTTACCGCCCCGTCCGTGACTGTTTGAACGCACTACTGGTAGCTGTTACTGGCGTACTCGCGGCTAGCACAAATACATCACAAGTAGAATGTTCGTCCCGATTACTACGACTGTTTGCTCATACACATGACGAAGTACACGCACACTCGCCGACTCAAGATTGACACTTTCTTTTTCAAACTCCAGTTGATGTTCGCCCGTATCTCCACGGTACCGTTCGCCCTGATCGCCATGCTAGTCGCGTCGTTTTACCAATCCGCGCACCCCGCTGGGGCGACCGGGTACTTGCTCATCGTGGCGTTTGATATCGTCCTGGCGGGGTGCATCGTGCCGTTGTTCGCGTGCTTCTACGTCAAGAACCCCTCACCGACCGCGGGGTTACTCTCCGTGGTCGGCGGAACCGCGATGCGCGTCATCCTGGAGTTCTCGCTTCCCAAAGACGGGTTCCTCCTCCTGCCGTTTGGAAAAGACGAGTTCCTGGATTACGGCGTCCCCGCGTCACCCGACTTCCCATCCTTCTTCGACGAGAACCCCTCCACGTACTGGGACAAATCGTCGTGCACGCAGAAAAGGTTCAAGGACTACACCGGGGTGGATTCCTTGGCGTCCCCAATTTTTTCCCTATTGGTGTTCGTGGTGGTGCATCTCTGGGATAAAAAACGAGACGCGCCGCTCATCGGAGGCAGGTACATGGTCCCGTACGACAAGAAGGTCGGGGACGAAACCGCGGTGGCGGGCAAGGCGTGAACGCGCGGCGCGCGCGCGTCGAGTTGTTGTTTTTTTAAAAGTTATACCAGTACAAGTATTCTGTTTCGTTGTTTTCGTTGTTCTGTTTGGATCAACTCGGTAAAACGTGACGCTTCCGCCCACGCGTGCGCGGTATGAGGCATGCGGTGTCAAGAGTGAAGAGTGTCAAGAGTGCGCCTTCGCGCGCGAGAAGCACGGAGACGACTTTTTTTCGTGTTTTTTTGTATTCCCTGCTCACATGGACGGGGTTGGGGACCCGTGGGGTTGATAGGTACATTTCACAGGTAAGGTGTAAATTTAAAAGGGGTAAATTTCGGATCTCAAAAGCGGTAGACTTTCAAATGAGAAGTTCTACTTTCAAATGAAAGACTCCACCGAACACCCCAGCCAAAACCACCCCGCGGCCTTGGCGTTGGTCACAGCGGTGCGGCGCCCGCACGGCGCGCGCGACACGGTGTTGTTCGCGTGTTTTCCTCCCGCGGTCTGAACACGGCTTCGCGGTTTTCACACCGCTCCAGCGCGCGCGTCACCCGCTGACCTCCGACCGTCGGCGACCGCGCCTCGCTTTAGTATTCCGTTTGAAGGTGCCGTCGGTGCTCATCCGATGCCGTCCAGCAACACGAGCAACGGTGAAAACACGCTGGGTTCCGTGAAGGCGCCCCCGACCGCGCCTGATGGGAACGAGTTCCCGGAAACGTTTGTCGTTGCGAGTGACGCGTCCGCGCTGGCTTCGGTTCACCGCTCCGCGTTCCACACGTCTGTCCCAGGAGGGAACACGCCCGTCGATCGTCCCCACCAAGGGAAGCGCGTTTCCGAAAAGGCGCCCGAGACGATGACGGTGACGAAGGGGGCGACCAAAGCGGTGCCTCCCGTGACGGACGTAGCCCCAGCGGGATCCTCGACGAATGGTGCGTTTAACACAGCCGCGGAGGTGTCCGTGAACTCCACGCAGGCCACGGAAGCCAGCAAATCCGGCATTGATAATTTCGACCAAACCGCCGGCGTCGCGTTTTTTGACCTGGACCACACCATAATCGACACCAACTCGAGCTGGCACTGGGTACAGCACGAGATGAACACCGGGCGCATAGGCGCGGGGATGGTGTTCACGGCGCTTTACTGGTTCGCGCGGTACGCGGCGGGGTTCGGGGCAGGGGCGGAGCGCGCGGGGGCGGAAGCGGCGGAACTGTACGCGGGAACGTTGGAGTCCGAGTTGCAGGTGGAGGTTGAAAGGTGCGTGTTTGGGTTTTACACTTACCAAATCCCGCCAACCCGACTGTTTACTCTGCCCCTCTTTCAGTGCACTACTCGTGATGTGTGTAGTGGTGTACGGCCGTCACAGTTGCCAGTACTGTACACTTTTACAATGTGATGTTTGTAGTAGTGTACAGTACGGCCGTCACCTTTCCTGGCGTACCGTGGTAAATTGACACAGTACTTCGACACAGTCCTACTATGGTAAGTGTTACTACATGGTAAATCGACACAGTACCGGTACTGTGTCTTTTTACCAAAACTCGCGCTCGCGACGGAAGGGACTGACACTTTCGTTTTATTTATCGTACCAATAAGTTTCTTCGACAAGCACATGGCGCACCGCATGCGCCCGGGGTGCGGCGTGGCTCTTTCTAAGCACAAACGCGCAAAACAACGGTGCTTGATATGCACCACGAGCTGGCAGCACCCCGCGCAGGCGGCGGCGCGGCTTTTCGGGCTGGAGACTGGTGAGGGGGACGTGCTGTGCAGCGTGATGGAAATAGGTGCGGGGCTTTCCCAATCACCACGTTCCGCCTCCCTGACTGCCCATACTCGTACCAGAAGGGACGTCTTCCCTCTGACTGTTTGTCCATACATCGCGATATACAAGACTGACACTTTTTTTTCTTTGTCGTAAGACGAACATACGAAAAAACTCACGGGGCGCATCGAAACCGCGGCGTACGGGGACGGTAAGTATTTAGTCACAAAGAAATGGGCGGACGCAAACGGGGTGGATCTGAAAAAGTGTACGTTCTACACGGACTCGTACAGTGACGTTTTGCTCATGGACAACGTCGGGTTTCCCATCGCGGTGAACCCGGACGCCAGGTTACGCGCGAAGGCGAAGGAAAAAGGGTGGCCGATCGTGGACTGGGGAATAGCGGAACCCAAGGCGCAGAAAAAACGGTACAGCTACGGGTGCTTGAACTTCGGGGGGAGCACAGTTGGGCCGGGGTGATGACATGGGTTGGTTATTTCTTTTAAGGGTAAGGCTATCTTTAGGGTGACATCTTTACACGAGCAGCGGCTTCACGGCGGCTACCGCTTGGTGAGCAGTCGCGTCTTGTTAGGGGCGGTAGGGACACGTCCAGTTAATTTGACCGAAAAGAGTTTCTCCCCACAAAAAATTAAGATTGTTCAAAAAGGGCATTTGCCTAGTTCTCTCGTCACTCCTTCCCGCCGCTCCCGCCCGCGCTTGTTCGTGAAGCATGGCGGACACCACCACCGCGACGGCGTGGCGTGACCCACCGTTTACGCGCCCCGCGTTTTCCGCCGGCGTCGGCAGAGCGCTGGTTCCCGGACGCGCCAGCAACGGTACGGGTTCCCCGCGACCGCACGGAAATTGCTGACAATGCGAATTGTCCGGATTCGTCCCAAACGCACGCCGAATCCAAGAAGGGCTCCGCCTCAAAACAGGCACTGCACGTTGCGACGTGCACTCGCCTCGTATGTCATCTCTCTGACCTTGTGCCCTGACCCACTTTCAAAAAACAGACACCCCCAAGTACATCTTCGAAGGCACGGTGTCGACGGAATCGCAACGAGCGAGCCGCGGGGTTTTGGAGCACTGGGCGAATCGCATCTCAACCGGTTTCGACGTCACCGCTCCAATCGTCAGCGCGGCGGCGTTGAAACTGTTCAACCAGAACTCGAGTGCTGGTAAGGCCTTAAAGTTCCCGCCCCAGCTCCTGGGGGACGTTTTCGCAGACCCCAACTTGGATTCGGGAAAGGCGCGTCTCGCGGCCGCGGCGGAGCGCAGGGCTAAGGCCGCGGCGAACGCAGAGGCGAAGATTATGCTCGGCGAATGGAGCGTCGCGTCGAGGCAGGACAAAGAGCTGAAAGCTGTGTTTGGTGCGATGAAGAAAGGCGAGGCCTCTGTGAATGTCTCTGCGGAAGGCGAAACCGTGGACGTTCCTCAAATCACGCAATTCTTCAAGCCCGCGGTCGTTCCGGATGGCACGATCACGCACTTTTACAAAACAACCGACGACAAGTTTTCGTTTGAAGTCGTTGGGGAAACGATCGAGCGAATCGGCGGCAAACCAAACTGCCCCGTTCCGTTCACGGCGCCGCTTCGCGTCTTGCCGAACGTCAAGTACGCCGATTGCGACGCCTCGCGACCCGCGAACGGTGCGTGCCGGAACGAAGCGCCCACGTCGATGTTCGGGGGTGCTTAGTGATTGTTGATTGGGTCGATTTGGAAATGGAAGTGACGAGCGGGTGATGTTTCAGGAGATGGCGTCATTCCGGAGATCTTTCGGGAGGCAGCGTCGTTCCGTCGCGACGGGTACGCCGTACCAATCCGCGTCGGGTTTTTGTTTTAGAATCCGAGGATACTATCGATTTTCAGCATTTCCCGGACGTTTCCTCACATATCCGCCGTTTCCGATTGCGGCACGTCGATGCCCCGCTTTTCGAGCTCGGCGGCCATCGTTTCGTTGTATGCCCGCGTGCTTTTCGCGAGCGCCAGTTTCTGGCGACTATTTGCCTGTGTTTCCGCCAACTTCTTTTTCGCCAGCGTGACCTTGTCTTCGTGTGTCATGTCGCCGCTCGTTACCGACGACACGTTCAAGGACACGTTCTGCGTGGGGGTCTCGTCACTCTGGTCTTGTCGCGCCGGCGTCATCACGTTCTTCGCGATGAAAACCGTGAGCAACGCGCGTTTCCGGTTCGTCTCCACGGCGAGCGCCGCATCCACGGACACCGCGACGCGTTCGCTAGCTTCCAGTCTCTCGAGCGTCTCCTCCAAGGTCATGTTGTCGAACCGGTTCGTGTCTTCCTTCGAGGCTTGTTTCAAGCGCTTAATGACCGCCGCCGTCGCGGCTTTGTCGGGGCCGCCCCCCGGGCGTGAGGTGCCGTCGGACACTTGTTGTACATCATCATCGTGGTCGTTTTTTTGGGAAGTTCCCATGTCGAGCGACTCGTTCTTCAGTACTGAAGAAAATGCGTGTCCGTTCGTCTTGGAGGTGAGCTCAGGGAGGCGTTACCGAACGCGAGAAGGAAGGGGGGTCGTACAACCCGGGTGCTCGTTGTTGTGACCGCGGTGCGCCGGAACCCGCCGCCGATGAAGCTGACGAGGAAAATTAGCGAAAAAAAATAAAAACTGGAGACCAAATCTCACTCGCGTCGGCACGTCCCAGAGCTTGGACGCGCGGCCGGCGTCGCCGCGTCACGCGATGAACAAGGGCGGCGGCGAGAAGGCGCGCAAGGCCGCGGAGGTTCGTGTTGGTGGTCGCGGTGAAGACCGCCGAGGTGTTTCTTCCATGAGAAAGAAGGGACCACCGCCGACGCCTTCGGCTTCGAAAAGCGACGCGCAGATCTCCATCCTGAATCTACGCGTCCCAGTGCACGGTGAGCCTCCTGCGTTACCGCCGCGGCGAGCCGTTGTTTGTGATGACTTCGCATGCGCTGATGGTGAGCCGAACGACCCACACATCATGAAGGGATGGCGCGGTTTCAACGACACCACCTTCGACGGGCTAGGCGTGGTTCCCGGTGCGTCAAAGATGCTTTCGATGAGTCGACAAAACGGAGTCTCCCCCGAACTGCTTCACATGCCGGACGACACGCAGGACTTGGTGTCCCACCTGCTCCGCGGGTTACGGCCCTTAGGGCCTGTTGTTGAGAACCTGGAAGACGCCGCGCTCGCGGTGGAAATGGAATCGATGGCGCAGCGCTCGCTCACCGCGCCGACGCGCGTTTCCGCAAAGGCGGAGGGACTGCGGTTGGCGCGCGACTCTGACCCGACAAAAGCGGGCGTTTCCGCGAAAGCGTTCCGGTACACGAAAAACGAAATCCTGGACCAGCTCGCGTTGCACGAAGCGCACGCGGTGGCGCAGAGCGTGGCTACTGCAAAGGAGACGTTGCAGAAGGACCTACGCAGGGACAATATAAATGACCGGAAGATGCGGAACGACCGGCTCGTAAGGCGGCTGGTGAACGCGGGTTTTAAAAAGGAGTGGAGCGATACGGCGACGAAGCACGTGCCCGAGTCAGTAGACGCGTTTGACTTCGCCGCGCTTAAGTTTGAGCTAGAAGCTGACGAGTCCTTGACCCCGCACCAGAGACGACAGCGGGTGCTGAAGAAAGAACAACAAGCCACGGAAACGCGAGTCGCGCAAACCATGGACTGGCTGTGCCTCCACGCCCCGAACGAAGAGCTCCCGGAAACGTTCAGACGAGTAACGAAAGAAATGACCGCGGGGGCGCTGGCGGCGCTTGGGCAACGCCAACGCGCGGAAAACGCGGCGGACGCGGCGGCGGCGGTTGGCCGGGACCAGGGCAAAGCAAGCGGGTCGCATGCGTCTGGAGGTGCTGAAATTCAGTCAGTCAACGGTGCCAGCGACGCCGCTTCCGAGGACCGCAGAGCGTTACAAGGCACCGCCGCGCGCGAGGACCCGCACGTCGCGTTGCTGCAGCGCGCGATGCTCGCGAGGCTGGGGCACTACGGGTTCACCAGGGTGGAGTCCAGGGCGGCTTTGGAAAAGTGCGGGTGGACGGAACAGGACGCCACGTACGCTTTGTTGCGGAAACTGCACCCGGAGGAGGAGGAGGGTGTTGATGATTTGGGGCGATTTAACGAGAATCACCTGGCGCGAGGTGACGCGCCTGATTCAAATGCAAAGCACGCGGCCGCAATCGCCGAGCGCGCGGACGAGGCCCTGGCGTTGGCGTCGATTTTCGAAAGCAAGTTCGCGGTTGAGCACGACGAAACGTTGTGGACAATACAGATTGACGCCGAGGACGACAACGTGTGGCGTCCTTGCTTCCTAGAAATTCACTCCCCCCCGAACGACCTGTACCCTATTAGTGGCTTGCCGCTGATATCGGTTCGCCACGCGAACCTGCCCCCCGCGGTGAAGCGCGGCGTCGCGGCTTCCCTGGCGACCGTCGCGTTCGCGGAGAAAGGAGCGCCGTGTGTCTTCGCGCTCATTGAGTGGCTCAAGGAGTTCCTTCCCGCGATTCTTGGCGAGCACGGCGTGATGGATGAAGAAGCTATGGCTCGTGCAGCGCAAGTTGCAGCTGAAAAAGAAGCTAAACTGGAACAAGAAGCCTTAGCGTCCGCGAAGCGGGACCTCGGGTTCCTGCAAGGAATGACCGCAATTGAGCGCACGTTTGCGAAAGGGGAGTTACAACGCGAAGCGGAACTTGCGACGCTTGCGCGGAAAAAGGAACGCAGAGCCGCTTATTTGCGGGTTTTGATGGAATCGGAGGCGAAGACGAAGGAAACAGGAGAGGATGATGATGAGGAGGAAGAAGAGGAAGAAGAGGAGAGTGGCGACGAAACGAGGCAGATGGATGTGCAGACGATGGATACTGAGGCTACTGAAACAGAAACGATCGAAGCGACGACTGCGGCGAGTAATGATCAGTTCGAGAATGCAAACGCCGTGAAAACTTCAATTGCCGTACCGTCTTCGGACGACGACGTTTTGCGAAACCGCTTGGACCGGTGGGAAGCCGAGCACACACGACGGGTGGAGGCTGCATCTGCGGCCGCATCCACTGCCGAAAACGCACGTGGAAATTTCCTTTCGTTCGAGGGGGAGGTTCTTATTCAGCCGAACGCGGCGCGCACGAAAAAGAAAGAGCGCGAAGAAACGGCTGCGATGGTGATGGCGATGGACATGACAAAGAAAGAGGCGGAGAGGGCGGCGTTGATGGCCACCGCGCAAGGACGTCGCTCGATCGCGAGGAGTGATTTATACGAAAACGCTAGGGCGGACTTGTTCCGAGCTAGTGTGTCGGGGCGCGAAAATACCGGGGACGGACCGAAACCGAAAAACTCGTGGCTTGCCAAGCACGTCAAGAGTGCTGCCATTTTCGACAAGGAGCTCGCGGAGGATACGGACGAAACCGCGGACGGCGACACGATTGAACACGACGAAACCACTTTAGCGGCGGCGGAGGTACTTGCGAAAGGTTCGTGCGGGGTACCGAAAGAGGCGTTACGCAAATCCGCGGCCGCGGACGCATCCGCCCCGCGCGCCGCGCAGATATCAAAGCGCCTTCTGCGACTCGAAAAGGAAAAGCAAAGGGACAAAACGTGGGTGGAGATGCAGGCGAAGGTACGGCCGGGCGCGCGTTTCCCAAATCCGTCAACACACTGTTTTACCGAAGCTGGTGACTGTTTGTCCATACATCGCAATATACAAGACGTTAACCCCTTTTCGCGTAACAATCGCAGCGCAAAACCCTCCCCGCGTTCGCTTTACGAAAAGAAACTACCGCGCTGATCAAGAACTGCCACGCCTCCGTGGTTTCCGGCGCGACGGGTTGCGGCAAAACAACCCAAGTGCCGCAGTTTCTTCTGGAGGACGCGATCAACGAAGGACGGGGAGGCGAGACGTCCATAATCGTCACGCAGCCGCGCCGGTACGTATTGGGCCTTTTTCAAATCCTGACACACTGATTGCCCATACAAGGATTGACACTTTTCGTTTACAATCACAGCCTCAGCGCGATGGCCGTGGCGGAGCGCGTGGCGAGCGAGCGGGGGGAGAAAATCGGCAACACCGTGGGGTATAGCATTCGCCTCGAGTCGCAGGTATCGAAAGACACGCGGTTGCTTTTCTGCACCACCGGGATTTTGTTGCGAAGGCTGCAAAGCGACCCTGACCTAACCGGCGTGTCCCACGTCGTGGTGGACGAGGTGCACGAACGCGACGTGCTTAGCGATTTCCTGTTGGTGCGGGGCTTTCCCACTCACCACGCTCCGCTGGTCGCGATTGCCCATATTCGTCCTGCGTCCTCGACTATTACGACCAGAAGGGCGCATTCCCTCGGACTGTTACCACGACTGTTTTCGTAATACTATGGAGACAGTATTTCCAATCCCTCATACTATGGAGTACAAGATAACTTTTCCAATCCCTCATACCAATCCCGGAAATACACGCGGTCCGACCGACTGACCCTTTCTTTTCCATCGTGCCAGGTGATTCTCCGGAAACTGTGTTCGCGCCGTCCCGATTTCCGCCTCGTCGCCATGAGCGCCACGGTGGACGCGGATTTGTTCGCCAACTATTTCGGCCAAGTCGTACCCGGGAAAATTGGACTGCTGGAGATCCCAGGCCGCACGTTCCCAGTGGCGGAGTACCGGTTAGAAGACGCCCTGGAAGCCACCGGGTACGTGGTGGACCCCGACGGCGAGTACGCGTTGGGGTCGGAGGCGAACGCTAATTCGCGGTCCGTCGCCGGTAACTCGTCGCGGCGGTTCAACGCGGTTTCGGGCGGGGCTACCGATCGGAACGCAAAAACCACGCAAGCGCTGAAAGAATCGTTGGAGCGAACTTCGTTGCTTGATGACGTCAGTGAGACAACAAGAGCGATGTACGGCAACTCCGGGTACAGCGACCAAACCCTTAAGTGTTTACAGGTACGTATTGCTCGTTTCCCAAATCCGTCAGCACACTGTTTTACCGAAGCTGATGACTGTTTGTCCATACATCGCGATATACAAGACTGACACTTTCTTTTTCCCATCACAGACCATGGATGAGGAAAAAATAAACCTCGAGCTGATCGAGGCGCTAGTGTCCTTGATCGCGAACGAGTACGAGGACGGGGCGATTCTTATTTTTCTTCCCGGGATGGCGGAAATCCGAGGGCTTCACGAAATGCTGCTTTGCGAGCTTCCGGATGTGGACACAAAATTCGTGCTAGTTCCCCTGCACAGCACGTTGTCCAGCGAAGAACAGAAACGGACGTTCGCGACGCCGCCCCCCGGAGTTCGAAAAGTCGTCATGGCCACCAACATCGCGGAAACCTCAATCACCATCGACGACGTGGTTTTCGTAATCGACGCGGGCAGGGTAAGGGAAACCATGTACGACCCGGTGACGCGGATGAGCTCGTTAGTCACCTCCTGGTGCTCAAAAGCATCAGGCAGACAACGAAGGGGACGCGCCGGAAGGGTCAGGGAAGGGTACTGCTTTCATTTATATTCCTCGGAAAAAGAAAAAACGCTCGCGCCGTTCGCGACGCCCGAGATTTTAAGAGTACGGCCTTGCGCGTTTCCCGAATCCTGACTCTCTGTTTGCCGATTGTCCAGATTAGTTACGTAATATACATCACGAAAGACTGACACTTTGTTTTACCTATCGTAAGGTACCCCTGGACGCGCTGTGTCTGCAGATCAAAATTTTAAAACTCGGCGACGTGCGCGAGTTTCTTCGAAACGCAATAGAGCCGCCGAGCGACTCAGCGGTGGATTCAGCGCTCGCGAGTTTACACGAACTCGACGCCGTGGATGACAAAGACAATTTGACCCCCCTGGGGCGACACCTAGCCGAGCTCCCGGTGGACGCGCGCTTGGGGAAGGTGCGGCCGTAGGGGCTTTCACGAAATCCCGCCGACTGTGTCAAGCCCCTCTGTGACGTCCACTGGTCATTGGAAGTGCACTACTAGTAACTCTTACCAGTATTCGCGGCTCTTACAAATACATCACAAGTGTACTGTTCGGCCCAATTACTCTAAGTGCCCTGTGTCCGGCCCGATTACTCGGACCCCAATCCCCCATACCGTAAGACTCCAAGACTGACACTTTTTTTTCACAAGCACAGATGATCCTGTACGGCGCGATGTTTTCGTGTCTGGATCCGATTCTCACGATCGCGGCGGGGTGCGGTTTCCGGAGCCCGTTTTTGACCCCGATGGAAAAAAGAGACGAGTCGGATGCTGCTCGCAGGAAGCTAGCAGGCTTTGGCCCTGGTCAAACAAGCGACCACTTGACGTTAGTCGCGGCGTACTCCGGGTGGATCGAGGCGTCGCGAAAAGGGAAACAATACGAACGAGACTTTCTGAACCGAAACTTTCTGTCCATCCAAACCCTGAGGCAGATCAGCGAAATGCGCACGCAGTACGTCTCGTTGCTTGACCAGATCGGTTTTCTTGGGATCCACTCGGGGTTGTTTAGTGGTGTGGATGACACGGAGGATGACATTAATCCGGGTAAGAGTGATGATTTGACGAGTATAAACGGCGTCGACGCCGCGGAAACGACCACGGCTGCGAAACCCGGCGGCTTGCCGAAACCACTCGGTTTATCCGCAACCGCCGCGCCGTTCTCTTTACCGTCTCCAAAACAAAAGGCGTTACCAACCGTTACGAAAGGGCAGGGATTTTCCAACAAAAACCAAAGAACCCAAGAGTGTTTGCGCGTCGCCAGTGTCAACGCCGGTAACGAACTTTTAGTACGCGCGTGTATCTGCGCCGGGTTGTACCCGAACGTCGCGACGGTTGCGGGGGGTGCGGACGAAAGTAACGCCAACAAAAACGGCCAAAACGGCCAAAATGGCATCGGAAAGCCCCTCACCATGCAGACTCGTTTCGCGAACGCGGGGAAGCAGAAGATCTTGACCAAGGGGGACGGGGAGGTTTCTTTGCATCCGACTTCCGTGGTTTTCGGGTGCGAAAAATTCGCCACTCGGTTTCTGGTGTTCCACGAAAAAGTCAAAACCACCAAGGTGTATTTACGCGACGCGACGTTGGTCACGCCGTACCCGTTGCTGTTATTCGGGGGCAAAATCAAGGTTGACCACGAGAGGCAGGTCGCGACTTGCGACGGGTGGATTCGTTTCCGGGCGAGCGCTCGCGTGGCGGTGCTTTTTAAAAACCTGCGGAAAGAGCTGGACCTGGTTTTGATGGCGAAAATAGCGGCGCCTGGCATGCGCGTCGCGGACGGCGCCAAGGAGTTGGTGCGGACAATAGTGGAGCTGCTGGAAAGCGAACACAGTGGGCAAAGTGATACACAAAGTAGCGCGGTAACAGACATTTCGCGGTCAGCGGGGGGGGACGCGAGTGCTGGTCATACTCCGGATGGGACTGATGGGAGCACGGGTACGGAGACGAGTACTGGGACGGGTACTGCCGGTCCTACCGGTACTACCAGTACTACTGGTAGTACTCCCAGTAGTACTAGTACCAGTAATACTACTACTACTGCTGGAGAAACGAGAAGGGGGTGAAACCGCCGCGGTCGTGAAGCGTTAACGTGTATCGTAATACGAATAGAGAACTAAAGTAAAAGAGAACCACACGCAAGCCGCCGTATGAAGATTTTATTAACACTACCGACCCCGCGCTACCGCCGGCAGAACCTTCGCCGTGACCCACGCCGTGACCTGCGTTTCCGTTGTGTCCCTGGACACGTCGATTTCCAGCCGCGCGCACACTCTCAACCCGCCGCTCGCCAGCATGAGCCGGTCCAAAAGCGCACCCGCTTGGTTGCAATCCGAGGCGCAGTTTTGTTTCGACCGAAACGCCGCGCGTTCCATCGTCGCGTCGTTGTCCCCGACCGCGACGACGGCGTAGCGCACGAATCCGTACCTACTGGTACCTGCGTCCGTGGCGGGAAGGGGCGCGAGGAGGTGGCATGGTGATTGTAAAAAGGAAAGTGTCAGTCGGGTACAGTCGACGGTATAATCAATCGCGCAGGCGGAACGTGTTCAATGGGAAATACGCACCGTCGGACGCGCCACCGCGGCCGCGAGCGTAGTCGTCTTTAAACACGCGTCGCGCTTCCCACACTTTGGTCGTGCTTCTTGTTTTGCCACACGCCGCCATCAAATCGCGAATGAAACTCACCGCCCCGTCCGCGGGGTTCTCGAACTCCCCGGTTTCCACGACGAACACGAAAAAGACGCCGTTTGTGTTGTTGTCTGGGTGTGCGGTACCGTCTTTCACAGCAACGACTCCCGTACTTTCCGCGTCTCCGCGGTCCTCACAGGTCACCGCGACTCCCGTGACGTCCACGTCGTGTGTGCGTGAGGTGTCGTCTTTCACAGCAACGACTGCGGTACTTTCGGCGTCTCCGCGGTCCTCACCAGTGCTTTCCTGACCAGTCACGGCCACGATGTCGAACCCGGCGTCCGGGTAATCTGCGATTTGGAACGTTTTCGTTTTCGTGGTTGGCGACTGCGACAGCAACACCCGCGCCAAAACAGAAGCGACCTCGCACGCGATGTCGCCGCCGTGCAGAATACGAACCTCGACCGGCATCGCGAGGGAAGTGTGACTCACGGCAGGGAGGCGCGGCGGTGAGTGGGGGCGAGAGACCGAGAGACCTAATCTTTGTGAGGTGCCGACTGCTAAATTTTTCAAGCTGGCTGGGACTTGACGACGAAAAATATCGTCAGCGTTTCGGGAGAGCTCGTCGCGCGAGGCGCCCGTGCGCGCGTTTCTCCCCTGCATGGCGGCGCTCACCCTGACCCGCGAGGTGCAGGTTCGCGCGCGAATCAAATCCATGTGCGTCCTTTGTCCTCGTCGCCCGCGCACCACGAACGGGTGCCAACCGACTGGTTCATCGAGAGATCGCCGGGGGGACGACCCTTTCTCCATCTTGTCATCCTCTCGGACACCGATCGGCCTGTGTTCGTGACCGAATCGGCAATCTAAGTCGCGGATACACACGCGTACACGCACCATTCGTCCCACGTCGCACCAATTGTACTGACCTGCCCTCCCACACATCATCCACCACCGTTAGATACAACAAGCGCCAGCACGATTTCTCGCAACTCAAGGAATACAACGATTACTTGGAACTCGTGGAGGATTTCGTGTTCAGTCTGTGCGAGGGCGTCGACGCGCGGGCGACGGAAACCAAGGTTGAGCTGTACCGACGGGAAAACATGGGCGATATCGCGCGGCGACAACAGAGGAATCACGACGAGGACCGACGCGTACGCGAGATCGCGGGTGTCAGCGGTACTAATGGTAACACTAATGGCTTTCAAAACAAAGACGACGACGACGATAAGTGGAAACCTCGGCGGATGTCAAACCCTCTGGAAAGCGACTTGGACGAAACCCCAGGGCCGGGCGGAGTTGGTAACAAAGCAGGTGGCGGTTTCGGGGGTTTGTTCGGGTACACCCCACAAGACCCCGTTGGGGCGAACCCGGGTTTCGAAACCGGCGCTTCGGCGCAAGTGATGGCGGTGCCGATTGACGCGGCGCCCGTCCCGATGAGCGCCGGGAAGATGATGGAACCGGGAAACGGAATGCACGTGCACCACGGCGGGTGGGACGACGAAATGCTTGCCGATCCGGTGAGAAGGGCGAAACGGGAGGTGGACATCGCGAACGCGTGCGGGGTGGATTTAACGAAACTTGGCCGGGCGCGGGCGGCGGGTGAGGCGCTTGCGAGCGTGTTTTGTTAACTTTACGAATCGTCCGTTTACGTCTTCCATGATGCATACGTTCACGTGAAACACCGTGCACCCTACTTGGCGCGAGGTACTACTCTACGTGGCGTGAGGTACTACCCTACGTGGCGTGAGGTACTACCCTACGTGGCGCGAGGTACTACCCTACTTCGCTCGTGTACTACCCTACGTGGCGTGAGGTACTACTCTACGTGGCGCGAGGTACTACCCTACTTCGCTCGTGTACTACCCTACTTGGCGCGAGGTACTACGCGCAACGTACCGACGCACCACACTTCCTACCCTCCACGGCCTTGGTACCGCCCCGTTCGACGCGCTTTCGCGTCGCCGCGCGCGGTGCATGGAATCCCGGACCGCGGCGTGCGCTCGGTCCGTCGCCGGTTGCACCTCGACCGCGAAACGCTTCGTTTCTGTTTCTTCGTCCGCTCACGTTGGATGGGTAACAAAGCGTGACGCGGGTAAGGAAGGGTGGGACTCGACGCGCGCGCGTTTGCGTTTCGCAACCAGTGACACCGTACGTTTGGTCAACGCTTTGGTCAACCGCCCGCCGGGCGCCGGGCGGGCGCGAAGAGGAACCGCAACACGTGCTGAATCCACGGTTTCCGCAACTCCTCGACTCGCATCCCAATCGCCCTGCCGCGCACAAATAGCACACCCGCTTGTTCCCGTTCGGGAGTTCCGGGGGAACCCGGAAGGTGCGGTGCGCCGCGCGAAGGAACCGCGCCAGTGTACGCCAGCCGCCGCGAAATCGACGTTTAACACGCACGCCCCGAGGGCGTGTGTCGTTCCAGGCAGGAACGCGAAACTGCCGATCGCTGACGCGAGACTTCGAACTGGAGCCAGAACACACGGCTGCGCAAGGCCATCGGCGTGGGGTGGCGTGTTCTGTTCGCAAGCCAGGCCAGGCACCGCGAGAAGGTCACGACGTTGTGCGCCCACGACGTTTTCTCGACGAGACGGGCGCGGTACGCCCGGTCAATCGCGGGGGGTGGGCCGGGCCAGCGCGCCGTCGCACACCTTTGGGCGACGCCACTTTAGGGTGTAGGGTTCGGGGTTACGCGAACGCGACGTACACGGCGCAAATAAGTTGAGGGACGCGGACACGCGGCCGCACGTGGTGAAGGTGATCTCACCAAGACGGCCCGATTTTCGTTACCGGCAAAGAAGCGAAACGGCGTGACCACGACGCGGTTATTCCCGGGTCTCACAACGGCGTTCGAGTTGTACCAAGGACGTGCCCCGAAACCTTCCCCAGGACTGCGTCGAAACCACGTGGCCGCGTGGCCGGGTGTGTCGTTAGGGCGGACGCGAGTTGCAGAAAAAAACGAGGAAATGTAGAACGCTCGTTTCTTCTCACTTTTTCTCTTTTGGAAGCTTCTTTGCGTCTTTTTCGGAGTTCGGCCGTTTCCAAATCGTCCTGGTCGCCACTTCAGCGCGCGTATCTTCCCCGTGACCGATTAGCCACCCGGGCGAAATTCAAGCCACGGGGTGCTCTTCCCAAGGTCTCCTCCACCTGTGCGCCGTTTCGCGTGCGGGTGATCGGTCACGGGGAGATGCCGAATGGAACACGACTCGGTTTCGTTTCGCACGTTCTTGGAAAGCGCACACTTTTCCAAAAAATCCCCGCGAATCTCCTTCCACGGGTGAAAACGCCTGCCAGCTGGCAAAGTAGGCGCCGTTGTTGTTTTTCGGTGATTGCGCGGTGTGTGCCACGCCAACCACTGCCGTGCGCGTCGCGACGGCAGCTCGCGTGTCCCCCGAGGTCTCCATGACCGCCTCGCTCGCAAGTTCCTTCGTGGGGACACGCGTGGTACTCCCCACCGCCGCGGGGAAACGCAAATCCTACCGTGGCTCGCTGCTTGTCTCAAATTGCGGCAACTGCAGTCGCCGCGATCTGTTCGCCGGCCTGGTGACCAGCGCGACGTCCACGTCTCGTTTAGGGTCGCCGCGAGATGATGTTTCGGGCAAGGCGAGACAATTGTACGACGCCCAGTTCGCGAAAACCATGGACGTGGGGATGGCGGACTACGAACAGGCGATGGTGATGGTGAAACAGGGACTGTTTTCGGGCTTAGCGGGGAAAGACATTCTGGAGATCGGCATAAACACGGGGGTTAACCTGCGGTACATGGTCGGCGCGCGGTCCGTGGCGGGTGTGGAGCCCAACGTTGAGAGTTTCAAATACGCGCAGCAAAGCGCAGAGAGATATGACGTACCTTTGGTTTTGAAGAAAGGCGTGGGCGAGGATCTGCCGGTCGCGGACGCTAGCGTCGACGTGGTGGTGAGCACGCTTGTGATGTGCACGGTAACGGACGTGGCCGCCGTGGCGAGGGAAGCGAAACGAGTGCTCCGCCCGGGAGGCCGGTACCTGTTCCTTGACCACGTCGCCGCCCCAAGTGGGACGCCGCTTTGGTTTTTACAGAACCTGTTCGACCCCCTGAACCGGCTGGCGTACGAAGGGTGCTGTTTAACTAGGGACCCCGAGCTCGCGATCGCGAGCGCGTTCGGACAAGAGTCGGTAAAAACAAACCGGTTCGTCGCCGGGTCGGTGAAAAACAGCTGGCTCGTGGGGAAGCAAGACCCGTCGCGACGAAAAGCAACAGACATAATCGAGCCGCACTTCCTTTTAGCTCCGACGCTCGTGGGCGTGGCCACGGCGTAGCGCAACTGAAATGAAAAAATAGGATGATTCTATAAGAAAGTAAAGCGAGTTTCACGTGGCAATCGAATGGCAGTCATGTGTATATAAAAAATGGAAAATACAGCGCCGCGCGCGCCAGAACCTACCTCCCATCGAACTCGTCTCTCGCGTCGCGTCGAATCGCGCATTTCCAAAAACCGGGTATAAATTTAGCGTCCGGGCGGCATGTGCGCCGAGCTCCACCCCGAGCTCGTGGGTTTGTCGTCGTCGTTGCCGGCGGACGCAAGCGGGATTTTGATCGAGGGCGCGAACGCGGTTGAGGGCGACGCCGCGGCGCTTTGTGAGGTCGAAGCGCCCCAGGCTTTCGGCGCGGGCTTGGGCGACGCCGCGGCGACGGCGACGCGCTCCTGCGTGGTGGCCACCGCTTTCTTCACAGCGGTTGGCACCGGCACGGCGTTGTTCCTCTGCGTCTCCGAGACGGGGAAGGGGGTTTTGACGGGCACAGAGGGCGCCTTGGGGGTCGCGGGGACCACCTTAGTGTCAACCACCTTCGTCTCCGCCACCACCTTGGTCTCAATCACGACGTCCGTGAAAACCGGCCCCGCCGCCTTGGCCACCACCGGCGGCGCGGCGCCGGCGTCCCGCGTCGCTTCATCTGTCGCCGTCGCCGCCGCGGCGAGCCACGACCGCTGACGCAACGCGCGCTTGGTGTTCTCGGCGCCGCCGCCGGTTGCGGCTTGCTTGGCCCGGAACCGCGCGACCGTGGCGGACCCGCCCACGCGGCTGTACACGTCGTCGTCATCCGCGGCATTGGCCGCGGCGTTGGCCGCGGCGGCGCTGACAACAAGCGCGTTGTTCCGCTTCGCCGCGGAGGCCCGCAGCGCGACGTCCGCGGCGTTCGCGTCCTTGCCTTCCCCGAACCACAGCTCTGAGGATACTTCCAGGGTTTTTTTGCCGTACTTCTTGGCGAGGCCCCACAGGCCGGCTGATTTCAGGTTGGCGTCGGTTTTGGCAGCCTTCACCGTGGCCGCGAGTTGCTGGTTGTTCGTCTCGCTCGCGCCGCCCGTTTCAGAAAGCAACGCGATGACCTTCCTGTCAGCTTCCCACGCGGTTTTGAACTCCACCACGGCTTCGTTTGCGTTTGTCAGGTCAAGCGTGAGCTGCGCGATGGTTTCGTCCTTGCTCTTTTCACCTAAAGGCACGCCAACACTCTTTTTCAGCGCCGCGCTTGTTTTCTCCGCCGCCGCCGCCCGCGCTTCCGCCGCCGCCTCCAGCTCAACCGCGACGTCCAACTCCAATTTCAACGAAGAAATCAACCTCTGGTCCGTGCTTCGCGATTCCAAAACCTCCGCAGCTTTTTGCGTAATGACCTTGACCTTGGCAAGCTCCTCGGCGCCTCGCGCGAGCTTGCGTTTCAGCTCCTTTACCTGATACAAATAACAAGAAAGTGTCAGTCTCTCGTAATGTGTATTACGTAAACAGTCAGGGAGTCTTGTATGGGCAGAGGGAATAACCGTCCCTTCGGAGGACGAGTATGGGCAATCGCAGAGGCGGAATTGTTGTGGGTGGGACACACGAACCTGCGCGTTGCTTGTTTCAAGCGCCGCGACGGCTTCCGAGAGTTTCCCGCGCAAAAGCGATTCGCTTGACGAGGAGGACTCGTCAAGAGACGCGACGAGGTCCGCGGCGCCAAGCGCTCGGGCGGCGACAAGAGCTTGTGTGTGCTCCACAACAAGCGACTCGATGTGTCTAGAGTGAAGGTTCTCAAGGGACTGAGATAAATAAATGAAAGTGTCAGTCGTGTATGGGCAATCAGTCGGCGGAATGTGTTGGGTGGGAAATACGTACCTTCACGCGGTCGTCCACCGCGGACGCCACGGCGGCGGCGGTGGCGGAGGCGGCGCGTTTCGTTTCCTTCGCCGCGACAACCGCGGCTTCCGCCGAGCGCTTCTCCCTGGCGGCCTCTTCGCGTCGACGCTTCAGGGCCGCGGTGGACGCGACATCAGCCGCAGCCGCGACCGCCGCGCGCTTCGCGGAAGCCTTGAGCTCAATCTCAGTCGCGCTGCGCTTCACGCCGTAAACGGTGGGGGCGGGGGCGGTAACGGTAACGGGGGCGGGCGCGGCGGCGGGAACGGGCGTCGCGGCTACTGCCACGACGGGCGTGGCCGACGCCGGCGCCGACACCACGGGGGGCGGGGGGAACGCGGGGGTGGGAACCGCGTTCGCCGCGAACGGCGCAAACGCGACCGCCGCCGGGAAAACGGGTGTGACCACCGCGCTCCTCGTCGTGGTGGCTTCGAGCGCCGCCTTGGCGGCTGCCATTTCTTCGCGCGCGGCGGCGAGTTGCGCCTCGGCCACGGCCTTGGCCTTGGTGAATTCCCTCTGTCTCATCTGCGCGGGGGTTAGTTCGGGAGTTAGTTCCTTTGCCGCCGCGACGGGCGCGACGGGCGCGACGACCACCTTCGCCGCCGCTTGCGCAGCCTTCGTTTTCATCGCGAGCTGTTCCATCTGCGCCTTCACTTTCTTCGCCGCGTCCACCTTGACCCTGGCCTTGTCCATGGCGATGTCGGCTTCTTGTTGCAGGCGTTTCTTCAAAACCGCCAGCTCGTCGTCACCAAAGTCGCCGTGCGAGTGTTCGTCAGCGGACGCCGCCGCCGACGCGGCGGTTTCCGCCTCCGCGTTTCTCTGCGCCGCCTCATGGCGAACGCGAACCATCATCTCCGCCGCCGCCGCGATTCTTGCGTGCAAATCCTCCTCCTCCTCAACTGCCGCGATGGCGTCCGCCTTGCCCACGTCCGAGATTTGCGTCTCGAACGCGAGCTCCAGCGCCGCGACGGTGTCCGTGGCGTTTGTGATTTTGGAATCGCCGGCGGGGGTACCCGTGCCACCCGCCACGCGGTCGATCCTCGCCCGTGACTCCGCCTTCAGGTCCAGGTCTTTGTTAACCTCGTTCGCCACGATCGCGGCGATTTTTCCGGGCGCGTAGTACTCCGGTTCCTTGACCAAGTTCGCGGCTATTCTCAAAAGCGAAAGCTGTTCGCTATTCGGCGCGAAAAGAGGCGCGTCCTGCCCGAACTCCGTGTCGAGGTTGTACCGTCTGCGCACGTCGTTCAAGTTACCACCCGCGAGCATCTCCAGCTTGAGGTCAACAAGCGCGGCTTGGTACTCCCTTACTTGCCACTCCCTTGAAGTGTTTTCCGGTTTCCCGGCGTCTTCCCACCGCACGAACGACCGAATCTCGGTCAGCTTGGCCGGGATGGTCACCGAGTCAAGCATGCCTTTGGGAAGCACCTTCCCCAAACGGAACTCGACTAGGTACACCGCGTCCGCGGTCAAACGAGCCTCGCGTTGCGCGTCCGTTTCGGTAGGTTCGTCTTGTTGGGGTTGCGACCCCAACGGAAGCGCGCGACTCGTCGCGAGGCGTCGTAACGACCGAGGGCGCGCCGAGGGAACAACGGCCTGGACGCGTGATGCGACGCGGCGTGAACCGGTGGGCGCGCGAATTGGGCCCGCGACGAGGCTCGGCGCGCCGCCTAGGGCGACCACGGGGAACGCCATCGGGGAGGGAGGGGATGTCTGCGAGCGTGCGTGGTGCGCGCGCGTGTGGCGAGGGCTCGAACGGTCCGAGGATACACAGCCGGATGAGAGGCGATTCAAAAAAACGAGGGTGACAACACGCAGGTGCGTTTGAATTTTTGCCAGCTGGCCGATTCGCTAGGCAGTCGAAACGGTCATCAGCTCGCGGCTCGCGGCGGTCTCCGCGCGGACGATGTTTCGACAGCCTCGCCTCATCACAGTTGGCACCAGTTTGCATGTCGCGCCGCGGGTGCCTCGCGGCCGGACGCTCGCTGCGGGGCGCGTTCGCGCCCGTGTTGGGTGCGTCGTGGTCCGGCGCGCGTTTAGACACGCCGAGGGTTACGCCCTGGGTGCGACCGCGCGTGGTCGATGAAGGGCCTCCTTCGGGGGTCGATGCGAAGACGAAGATGAAGAGCGCCCGCCGACAAACGCGTACGCATATGTCGACGGCGGTACGACACAGCAGAGGCGTTTCCTCAACCCACGGCGTGGGAAACGCTTTTCGCGACGATGTGACGATACGCAACACCGAGATGGACATGGACAACACAAAGCACCCGTGGGAAACCGTGGTTGGCCTGGAGCTCCACGTGCAACTCGCGACGAGGACGAAGCTGTTTTCCAACGCGCTGCGAATTCCTCTGCACGAAAAGAACACATCTGCTGAAACATCTGAAACAAACACGCGCGTCGCGCCCTTCGACGCGGGCTGGCCTGGGGCGTTGCCTAGTTTGAACATGGAGGCGGTGGGCTTAGCGGCGAGGTTGGGTGTCGCCTTGGGCGGTGTCGTGCAAAAAAAAAGCGCGTTCGACCGGAAACACTACGCGTACGCCGACCAGCCGCACGGGTACCAGGTGGGTTTTTTTTTTAAATTGTTGAAGACACGGGAGATGACTGTTTGCTCAGGCGCGGTCGTCTGACTACCGCCCTTCCCACCGCGACTTCGAACCGACAACCCCAACGACAATAGTACCACCCACTAACCACCTCTGCAACGTCACGTCCGACGTGTTACCCCCGTTCTCACTGAATACTCCAGGTGACGCAGAAACGATTTCCGATTGTGTTGGGGGGCGGGTTGGATTTCTTCGTGGACGAGGACGACACCGCCGATGATGGTGACTCCAAAAAAGAAAAAGGGCTACCCCAAAGACAAAACAAGGTCCACCTTCCCATCGAGTGCTTCCAGCTCGAAACAGACACGGGGAAAAGCGCTTTGGTTCGAACCCGGGAAGAGTCTGGTTCGGGTACGAAAGAGTCGGTTCCACACGATACACCAACAAAAAAGCAAGAATGGTTGGTGGATTACAACCGCGCGGGCAACGCGTTGGTTGAGATCGTTTGTTTGCCTTCGTTGCGGTCCGCGAAAAGCGCCGCGGCGGCGGTGCAGGCGTTCCAGCAAACCGTCCGGTTCCTGGGCGTGTCCGACGCGAATATGGAGGACGGGTCCTTGCGCGTTGACGTTAACGTCAGCGTGCGGAGGGTGGAAAGGTCTTTCGCGAGTAGTGACGGAAGGAGTTCTGACTCGAGTTCTGACTCAAGGTCTTCGGCGAGTAGTGACTCGAGTTCGGAGCCGAGTAACGACTCGGGTTCTTCGGCGATTAGTGACGGAAGGAGTTCTTCGGTGAGTAGTGACGGAAGGGGTTCTTCGGCGAGTCGTGACTCGTTCGGCGCCCGGTGCGAAATCAAAAACCTGAACTCGTTGAAAAGCGTGGCGAAAGCGGTGGCGTACGAAGCGAAGCGGCAAATTCAAATACTGCAAAGTGGAGGTGTGGTGACTCAGGAAACCAGGGGCTACGACGAAAAGAACGACGTGACCTTCACGTTACGGAAAAAGTCAGACTTAGTGGAGTACCGGTTCGCGCCCGAGCCGGACGTGCCGGCGGTTGTTTTCTCCGAATTTGAGGTTTTGCAAATTCAAAAACAACTCCCCGAACTGCCAAACGCCGCGCTTCTGCGGCTCACCGATTTGTTTGGAAAGCACAAGCTTCGGTATGAACTGTCAAAAAAAATTGCCGCGCACCCCACCACGCTTGCCTTTTACGAAGCCGCGCTTGTTGCGGCGGGGGCGGGGAAGCACGGTACCTTTCAAGTTACCGACGACGAAAATATCGAGCACAAAAGTGAAACTGAAACAAACGATGATGCCAAACACGGGAACGAAACACCCAAGCCCACGGACGTCGCGCACTTCGTGGTTGGCGAGCTCGTTGGTGCGGCGAAACGATTGGGGCTTGTTGTTAAGGCAAACGCGCCGTTGTCGTGCTTACCGGAAAGTGCGTCGGCAGAGTTAGTTGGGGAGCTTCTTCGGTTGGTGGGTTCAAATTTAATCACGGCGCGGATGGCGAAAAAAACAATAGCCGCGATGCTCGCCGCCGAGAAGGACGCGAACGGATCGTACCCGACCGCCACTGAGACGGTCGCGGTTTTGTTTCCGTCGAGCGGCGATGACGGGGAACGTCAATCGGGACTTGGCGATTCGCACACGTCAAAAGACTCGTCTCACGAAAAGGACGTACAAACCTTGTGCGCGAGTGTTCTCGCTTCAATGCCCGAGCAAGTTTCCCTTTTCCGCGCCGGCAAAACGCGCGTGATGGGTTTGTTCGTGGGCGAGGTTTTGAAACGCACGCACGGAACCGCGGACCCGCGAGTGGTTTCGCGCATCTTGAAGGGACTGATGGAAGACACTACGGAGTGATGTGTACGTGTCGTAGTAGTTACACTCTAATACAAGGAATACTTTCATTTATTACAAGTCACTCACACCGCTTTGATGACTCCGAAGGCGACCACCGGCCCGGCGTCGCCGTCGTCTTTCTCGGTTTTGAAATCGTCCGCAAACGCGTGTACCACCACCGCTTTCCCCACGATGTTGGTGAGTTTTCCCGGTTTCAGGGAGATGTACGTGTCCTTGATGGGTTTTGCGTCGATACCGATGTTTACGTTACCGAGATCCCCCGCGTGCCTGTTCCACTGGCACCCTTCCCCAACGAAGTGACACGCGCTCGCTCCAAACTTCTTAATCGAATCCGGCGCGCCGTGCGGCCGTCCGTCCGGGTTGAAAGAAGCCCCTACACTGCCAAACTCAACCACTCCATCAAAGTCGTGCACGTTCATTCCGTGCGCGCCCGGGGGAAGGCCGACTATTTTCGGCGTCACAAACACGACTTCCTGGTTGGATTTGTTCAGCGCTGATTCGAAGGTTATGACACCGGACACTTGCTCGTACCCTTTCACCGCGACCAACGTTGCGACGAAGGTGGTGGGAGCGGGCGGGGTTTTGGCGAACACTGGGGCGGGGTTCGTGAGAAGCACCAAAGACGCGGCGAGCGCGGCACAATGGTTGGAGAGCTTGGTGGGCACAAATGACACGTCAGATTTCGTTTTCTTCGTCTCGGCACGACTCGCGACGGTCACGCGCGCGCGCGGCTTGGAAACCCTCGACACGCGGCTCGTGACGCGCGATGGCGTTGGCGCGCGTGCGGCAACGAGGGAATACATCTCGTGAAACGAACACGCGCGGCTGGATGTGAGGGTTCTGATGAACCGGATAAGGAGAAAGAGAGTTACGAAGATCGAGAGGAACGTATCTCGAAAGATCGAAAACGATTTCGGAGTTTAAGAAATGCGGAGAGAGGAGGACAGAGCGACGTGGTAACAGATAGTACTACTGTGGTACCAGACCGTCCTTTTATTTCGAATTCAAACCCTACAACGTATTCCTGTGGTACCCGATCCAGGTGTCTTTCGGCCTGAACGCCGCTTTCCGCGCGTGACTGGCTTCCTTGTCAACGTCTTTAGCGCGACACCACGTCCCGCGCTCCGTCAAAAAACACTCGTCTTTTTTGAAGTACTTCCCGTTCCAACACCGCACGTAACCGCCTTTTTCGAAACCCTCCTTGATGTCCATGAACAGGTTGTACGTCTCCGTGCCTTCCTCAGCGCCTAGCTTGAACCGCAAGCTCATCTCTTCTTCGGACTTCACTAAACTGTTTCGCCAAAGAATCGGAATCGCGGCATCGTCGGGGTCGGGTTCCCATGGGTTGCTTTTGAGTTTTGAAGAAAAGTGTCAGTATTGTATGGGCAAACAGTCGGAGGGATTTGGGAAATGCAAGACGTACCTAGGGTCGTTCCACCGGGACTCGATTGATTGAATCTCCGCTTCGTACGAGCGCAGTCGCCGGCGCTCCGCGTCCGTCAACCCGTCAGACCCAGCAAGCTGGTGCGCGCCGTCTCTTTGGAAGGTCTGGTTTCTTCGAATTTCTTCTGTGGGTTTGGGTTTCTCTTCCGAGTTCTTTTTTTCCGACCCTTCAACCGAGTCACCCAACGCCACGCTCCCTCGCGCGATTTCGGTTTCGCTGGGCATCGTGGCGAACGCGGCGGCTTTTGTTTTCTGCAAAAGCGCGGGAATCAACACCGTTTGCAACTCAACAAGCCGGGAGTCGTCCGCGAGTTTCGTGAACCGTTTGAACTCGTCTCGCAGCCAATCCGGGTTGTCAAGCAGATTCTCGCGCATCGCGATGACGGACCACGGCTCAAGCGGAACCTGCCGTTGTCGCTCCCGCGGGTCTTTTTTAAGCTCGGGCATGTAATCATCAAGGGTCACTTCAGACCACTCCTTCCCATAAGGCTTGCCCCCACTTCGGTCCCTGTGGTTGGGAATGCTCAACGACACGTGCGGGTAGTAGTTTTCAATCGCGTGTTGCGTTTTCTTCGCGGGGTCGGCGATTTTGCGAACGCCCGCCGCGATTTCGTCGTCCTCGCTCGCGAGCGGCTTGCACGGCGTGTCCGGCCCTTTCGTGGGAAACGACGTGGACGGCGGGTACGCGTCGAGAATCTCGTTCAGACGCGCGCCGCTGAGGGTGTCGTTGTTCAGAAGCTCGTCGTACGCGATGTCGAACGCCACCGAGTGCGCCGTGACGATCTGCTTGGCGTTCTCCATGGCCTCGTGAATGATCTGAATGATCTTGCGCTCGGCGTACTGGTAGTGGTCGTAATCCGCGGCGCGGCCGTAGCCGTGCATCTTGCGGTTGAACTCGTGCCGGTTCATCTCGCCCGTCGACGCGACTTTCGACTTGCGCGACGCGAGGTGTCGCTCTGGGGTGAAAAGCGTGTCGGGGTCGTACGTGTACGTGGTGACCAAATCGGGCTGACCAAGGGAGTAGTTAACCACCACGTTCCGTACCAGGTCGTTCGCGTCCCTCACGTCGTCGCTTCCGTAGCTCGAAACGTCGCTCCCAAAGTAAACCTCCTCCGCCGCTCGTCCCGCTAACAGCACCTCAACCCTCTCCAACAAACGACCGCGCGTGGGAAACATGTAGTCCTCGTCCCTTTTCCGGTTGTACGTGGTTTGCGTGGGGTCCCGGCCTCGAGGGACGATTGACACGCGCTCCACGGGTTCGATCAAGCCGTTTGCCCGGCAAAGCACGCTCGCCACCAACGCGTGCCCGAGCTCGTGCCGCGTGAGCCGCCAGACCATTTCGTTGGTTTTATCCACGCTGGGGTGCCGTAAACCGTTCGTAACTCGGTCGACGCCCTCCATCACGTCATCGCTGGTGATGAACTCGCCGCCCCGGCGTACGGAAATCGCCGCGGCTTCGTTGCAGATGTTCGCGAGCTCGGCGCCCTGCAACGATAAAAGCCGAAAGTGTCAGTCTCTCGTAATGTGTATTACGTAAACAGTCTGGGTAATCGGGCCGATCAGGGAGGCGGTGTGTGGTGATTGGGAAATACGTACCGATAAGCCCGGCAGGTTCTTGGCGAACTGCAGGGTGTCTATTGTCGGATCCACGTTTCGCTTGGCGAGGTGGATCTGCAGAATCTTGGCGCGCGCGTCGATGCCGGGCAGCGGTACCGTGACTTTCCGGTCGAAGCGCCCTTGTTGTAAAAAAAGAAATGTCAGTCTTGTATATCGCGATGTATGGACAAACAGTCAGAGGGAATAACCGTCCCTTCTGGTACGAGTATATCGCGATGTATGGACAAACAGTCAGGGCAGAGGTAAGACGTCCCTTCGCAGGACGAGTATGGGCAATCAGTCAGTGGAATGTGGTGATTGGGAAAGGCCCTTACCGGGGCGCATCAGCGCGGGGTCCAGCAAATCGGCGCGGTTCGTCGCGCCCACGAAAACAACCCCTGTGTCGGGTGTAAAGCCGTCCATTTCCGTTAAAAGCTGGTTCAACGTCTGTTCGTGTTCCTCCGTGCCCCGCGTACCCGCCGCGGCTCTTTTCTGCCCCAGCGCGTCGATCTCATCCACGAAAATCAAACAAGGCGCGTTGAGCCTGGCTCGCTTGAACAAATCCCTTACTCTCGCTGCCCCGACCCCCACGATGATCTCCACGAACTCGCTGCCGCTCATGCTGTAAAACGGAACCTTCGCTTCACCCGCGATTGCTTTCGCGATGAGGGTCTTGCCTACCCCGGGGCCGCCCTCCATTAGCAAGCCCTTCGGGGGCTTCGCACCAAGTCGCTTGAACTTTTCGGGGTTTTTCAAAAACGCAATCACCTCGTTCAAATCCTCCACGATGTTCTCCAAGCCGCCCACGTCTTCAAGAGTCACGTCGACCTGCGCGTCTTTCCGCGCGTCCGCGCGTGACTGCGCAAACTCCATGGCCTGGATGTAATCCGTGGGAATTGAGTGTTTCCTTTTGATGCCCAAGTAAATGCTCCCGGTGAGAAACGCGAACCCCCCGAACGCGCTCCCTAGGTACTGCAACCCGGTGAACTTGCTGCTGTCGGGTTTCTGGTGGAACGTGTACCAGCTGTTGGTTGTGTTTGCGAAATCAAGCACCGCGCGGTCCATGTCCTCGTTCACGCCGTCCACCCAGAACTCGGTGGGGTCGTTCTGGACCGTAACGACGTACCTGATACCAATAAAAGGAAGGGTCAGTCTTGAGTACGGGTGTACTGTATATCGCGATGGATGAACAAACAGTCACCAGCTGAGAGATAAAACAGTGCACTTGTGCTGTATGTAGTGCCCTTCCTTTCAATGACTAGTGGACGTCACAGAGGGGCAGTAAACAGTCTTGGGATTTGGGAAAGCCCCGACACGTACCTCCGCGCCCGCAGTGGTTCCCGAAAAAACTCGGGCGGCCACTTTTCGTTGCGCTCCGGCGCGTCCCACACCTGGAACGTTTCCAAGTTTCCGCGGGCCATGTGTTTGTGAAAAGCACTGCTCTGCATTTGCGGCATGTTTTGCCACTTCGGTTCGTCACTGTCAGGGTGCCGCCCCATCATCTCCAGGTTCATCACCGCCCGCGGGGCCAAACCCGTTGTTTTCACCCTCGCCTTGTCATCCTTGGCAACCATGTCACCCAGCATAGGGCCTTTCGTTTTGATCCGGTCCTTGGCCCTCGCCGTGAACTGCCGGTAGTTCACGTTCCCCAAACGCTGCTCCGTGGCCCACTGCTCATCCGTCATGCCCCGCGGCCGCAACGACCCGCGCGCCACCACGCGCGCGCCTCGGGTGGCGGTGACGCGCTGGGGAGTGCTCGCCACGTTCGTGTTCGTGTCTTTCTTGATGCCCTCGCGTCCTTCCCCTCCGTTCGTCGATGACGGCGCGCCCGTCCGCGCCGCGGTCGCCCTTGTTGTCGTGCCACCAACCCGTCCGTTCCCGCCCGCCGTGGTTCCAACAACACGCGAATCCACGATCCGGGTCCCGGAAACCGCCGCGCCGAACCCGGGGCGGGCGCGGATGGGCGGATGGGCGTGCAAACCCCCTCGCATCGGCGCTGGTCTCATCGCATTGCTGGATGACGCCACCGGCACGGCGCGCACCGGCGCGGTCGCCATCGCGCGTAGCCGAAGTTTCACCTACCCGTCGACGCAGTTCGAGCGGGACACGCGCCGCAACCCCCGAGGGTTCAACCAAACGCGTAGGTGCGTCGAGGTGTGCGCGTAGAGGTCGCCGACGAGGTTAGGGTCGCGTCGGTGGGACGTCGATAAAATTGCGATGTGCAAATACCAGACTGTTTGCCAGTCAGCACACACTTCACGCACGATCTGAAGCGAAAACCAACGCAACGAAGACGAAGCGTGGCAAAGAAAAGAAAATAGATGAAACAGCGCGCAGCTTACAAGGTTGGTTTTCTACGCCGTTCCCTCTGCGCGCCGTTTGGCGCGCGTCGTCGGGCTCGTGCCGATCCCCATCAACCCCATGCCGTCCGTGATGCCGTCCGTTTCCGTATCACTCGCCGAGCCCTGCTGCGCGTCGTCGTCTTCCCACTCCGAGTCAACCGAGGAGCCGGGCGCGTTCGAAACGTTCGAAACGCAATCGGCGTTCGTTTCCAGTCGCGCCGTTTTCGGCAAACGTCGTTGTTCGCGTTTCAAAAAAAACGCGTGCTCCCTCGCCAGCTTCTTGGTGTATTTCTTAACCGGAGCCACGATGACCAAGCTTCTTTGTGCCGATTCGAACACCACTTGTGCGTCGTCATCGTCGACTGGAAACGGCAAAGGCATTTCCAGAAACGCGTCGCCAACCGCTTGTAAATGTATTTTTTTAACCCCCACCGCGATTGAGGAGTCCGTCATCTCCACCACTAACTGCTTCGCCGAGGTAACGCTGGGAACCGCGATGGTCACCGTGATCGTACAAGGCCAAGGCGTGCGAGTGCCTGTAGTTTTGATGTATTTAGAGTCATCGGAGTCATCAGAGTCACCGTCCGAATCGGAATCGTCGTTTGAGTCGATTTCGCCGGAATCGTCGGAGCCGTTCGCGACGCCGAAACCTTTCTGAACCCCTTTGGTCGTCACGACGAAGGCCGGGGCGCTTTTCTGGTATGGGCAAACAGTGTTTCGCGCAACTCGTGCCACCTTTTCCGTATCACCAACCGCCAGAAGTCTCTTTTTCCGGTCCGCAATCCTTTCCGTGCGCGCCTTGTCAAGCGCGAGTAACCCTTCCATGCGTCGCTGTTGCGCCGAAGTTCTCACCGGACCCTGATTGAAAATAAATAAATGTCAGTCGTGTATGGGCAATCAGTCGGCGGAATGTGGTAAATGGGAAATACTTACCGCGTCCCGCGCGACGTCCCTCTCGTAAAAGAAAAGGTACGCCTTTTGCGCCAGCGCTTCCTTCTCCGTGGTTTTGGTTACCTGAGATTGTGGAAATAAATGTCAGTCTTGTATATCGCGATGTATGGACAAACAGTCAGGGCAGAGGTAACAGTCCCTTCTGGTACCAGTATGGGCAATCGCAGAGGCGGAACGTGGTGATTGGGAAAGGCCCGCACCGATCCGTCGTCGCACTTGCACCAAACCCCGCTCGCGAGCCGCACGAACGCGACGTAGTGCCCGCTGTGTGTGCTGCCCATGAAATCGAGGTGCACCACAAGCCCGAAGAGTGTGTATTTAGGAAGCGCGTTTCCTGATTGTAACAGAAAAGTGTCAGTCTTTCGTAACGTGGCCTGAGCAATTACGAGCGGTCTCGTTCGACAATCGGCAACAGTGGCCGATGGATTTGGGAAACGCGCAAGGCCGTACCCTCGTTCGGCGCGTCGGCGCTCATGTACTCGCTTAAATCGAGCCGCAGCGGGTACTCCACGAACTTTGTGATTTTACCCCCCCGCCCCGAGGCGTACCGCTTAACAGGCACCACCAGCACGTTGGGCGAGACGTGGATTTTGCTGCCCTTCTCCGCGGTGACGTACGCGTGACACCCGCCGCACTTGTACTTGTTCGCCCCGTCAAGCGTCTCCGTGTCGCAGAAGTTTCTCATCAGCGCCGCCGTCACCGAACTCACGTGTTGCCTGTGCCCGACCGTGACTTCAATCGGCAGGTCCAGGACCGCTTGGTAGGTTCGGCTTTCGTGCCCGCAGCCGCCGCAAACAACCCGGCCAACGGTGTACCCGCCGAAGACGTGGTAGATCATGGTGGTTTCCTGCGTTCGGGGATCAAGCACCTTTTCCGCCTGTGGCCCCGCGAACTCCGTAAGCCACCCCACGTGCATCGCGTCCAACACGCTCCGTATGTACTCGTGCGAGTCCTCCTGCCTGCCTCGCACGAAGTGCTTGGCGATTTTCCCGATTGATGACGTCAACTTACCGATAGTCTGCCGCTCCCCAGGCTTCGAGTGAAGACTCCTGATGACTAACTCCTGGTACTCGCAAGTCACGCAGAAGGAGTTTGCGGACGTCCTACTTCCACGACACATCTCGACGCAATGCGGCTCGTCCGCAAAGTGCGCGGTTAACAACGCGGTGCGGTGCAGACACTGCAACGCGGCGGCGGCGAAACAGGTGTTGCCGCTGTTGCTGAGGCCGGCGGGGGGTAGGGAAAGCCGGGTTGACACCGGTCGTTTCGGTTTGGTGTCCTTCGCCGACGCGGGGGCTTGGTTGGAAACGTCTCTGTCGTCGCTCGAGGCGTCGCTGTCTTTTTCAAAGTCTTCTTCGCTTGCCGGCTCGGAAACATCACCATCTCCATCGCCATCACCCCCGCCGTCGGCAGGCCTCCACCTCCGTAGCAAGTCGTGCACGCGTCCGTAGTCGTGTACGTGTTTCGCAGGCGGCAGCAACCCATGGCGCACGGACTCCACGTCCTCCACCTCGGGCTCGTCGTCCTCGGGGTCGCGCATGCCTCCTCTGGGCTCGTCCGCGTCCGCGCGGCCGAAACCAGCGGCGCACAGAAGCGCCTTCACCGTGCGTCTCGCGCGCCACCGCAGAAACGCGGCGTGGTTGGCGAGGAACACGGGCGCGCGCGTGAGGAGCAGCACGAGCGCGGCGACTACCGCTGGGGGCAAGGATGGAAACAGCGTGCGTGACCTTGGTTTGTGCCGACCGGCGGGGAGTCACGGACGCCGCGATCGGGTTTCGAAACTCGAGGCAACGGCGTCGTCGGCGATCCCGAGGCGAAACGCGCGACACCGATGCGGGACACCGAAAGACCACGTTTTGAGGGCGATGCTTGGTAAGAACGCACGCCGGAACTGGCCCTGAAAACGGTCAAACCTCGGCTTCCCAGGCCTCCGCCAGGTGTGGGTACAAGTGATGAGAGAGGCAAGGAGAACGCATTGGATGGAACGACTGAAACGAACGAACGCGTTTTCGAAGCAGTCGAGTTTCCAAAAAGTATTTTGGAAAAGACGAAAATTACACTATCAGTGTTCCATCGCCTGCACCGTCGCGGCGACCAGCCTTTCAAGCGCCCTTACTTCCCTGCGCAGTCGAGGTGCCTTGGTGTCAAGGTCGTCGCCTAAGCTGTCCACCGACCTCCCTACGCCAACCACCAGGGCCTGGATTTTGTTTTCCAAAATCGTGCGCAACGCGGATCGCTCGCGGGCAAAGGCAGTTACTTTTTCCCTCAGCGCGGTTTTTTCAACCGCGCTCTCCATGAAACCGGCGCCGCCGGACTGAATGCCCACGGAGCTTTCCGCGGATTCAACCAAACCCTTTAGCCTCGCGTTTTCGTCTTCCAGCTGGTGCACCGTACCGTTCTTCTCCTCAAGACGCAACGCCATCTCTTTTCGGAACTGCTGGTACTGCAGCTCGACGTTTTCGACGCGGTCGGGCGAGGAGTGGGCGTTTTCGTTTTTATGTACCTCCTTACTCGCCCGGCTCTGCGCCGCCGCGACGGCGATTTCCGCGCGGAGCGTATCGAGCTCCAGGTTCTTTTGCGTCAGTTCGTTTCGCAGGTCATTGTAATCACTGGAGTCATTGCCGTCGCGCTCGCCTGTTCTTGCACTGTCCCTATGGCCAGGTGTATCACCACTTCCGTCATTGTCGTGGAAAACCTCGCTGGCACCGATCCGGCGCGGGGTGAAGGAAAAGGTGGTGTCTCTTTCCTCGCCGTTTGCATTACCTGCATTACCTGCAGCACCTGCAGCACCAGAACCACCCCCTGCCCACCCCCCAAGCGCGGCGACGAGCTCGTCGTTCCTGCTGGGCGACTCCGCGTTGTGCCGCATCGCGGCGCGTCTCAGCGCGATGAGCTCCGCGGTTTTCGCGTCAAGCGAGTCCTCCACCCGGCGGTACTCCGCGTCGTACGCTTTCAGTTCTTCCTGCATTCTGATTATTGTTTCGTCGCGTTCGTTCAACCGCGCGGTAAGGGCGATCATTATGTCACGTTGTTTCAGCAGCACGGCTTTGTACCTGCCAACCTGCGCCCGCCCTTCCTGCGCGTCAACACGGTCCGCCTCCAGCTCCCGTATTTTGCCCTCGTACTCGTCCCTGATCCGGTTCTGTTCCTTCTTCAGTTTCGCGTCGAACGCGGTTTGGTCCACGCGCTTGTTCCCGAACTTACCGTCGCCGCCGCCCACCCCAAACCCGCCCACGCCGTTGCCCAGCATTTGCGACTGCATGGCGTTGATGCGTTCCTCCAACTCGCTTCTTTCTTTCTTTTCTTTCAGAAAATCACGCGACCGTCGCTCCAACTCCGTGATCGCCGCCATCTTATCCGCCTCCGCCTTACGTCGTTGTTCGTCCAGCTGCAAAAGCGCCCTGAGAGTGTGAAAAAGAAACGTCAGTCTCGTATGGGAAATCGCAGAGGCGAGATGTGGTAATTGGGAAAGTTCCGTACCTCTTGTCCACCAAGTTTTTCGTGCGCTCGTCCAGTTCCTGCCGCAACCGTCTTAACTCGCGTTCGTACTTCCGCAGTAACGATTTCTGGTCCAAGTCCTCGTTCACGCGCGCCGTGTTTTTAATGTGCTTCGCCCGGTTCGCGAACTTCACCGTGGAGAGGGATTCGGGAAACGCCTCCAGGGCGGGTGATATCATGGCCTGAGATTAACAAGAAAGTGTCAGTCTCGTATGGGCAATCAGGGAGGCGGAATGTGGTGGGTGGGAAATACGTACCATCATCGTGGTTTTGCAGTTCCCGCCCAAGGAGTCTTCAAGCACTCGCGTCAGTTTCGAATCCCGGTACGGCACGTGCGACCGGCCGTGCGGCTCAGTCAGCGCCTTGATCACGTTCCCAAGCGCGCTTAAGGACTGGTTTATTTTTTTACTCTCCTCCAGACGCACACCAGTCGCCCCAGTCAACCTCACCCGCTCCGAACCCGCCAAATCAACCAAGTTCAGCTTACCCACCCGGAAACTCTGGTTTCGTTCCCCGCTCCCGTCCTCCGTGAACCGCGCGTTTTCCACGATCACGATGAACACCTTGTGCGATGAAAGCCGTGAGTGTCAGTCGGTCGTAACGTGTATTACGTAAACAGTCAGAGGTAATAGTCCCTTCTGGTACGAGTATGCGCAATCGCGAAGGCGGCGCGCGGTGATTGGGAAAGGCCCTTACCGCGTGCGACCGGCTCGAGAGCTCGTTCATTTTAGTCGACCCCGTGGCGCGTTGTGAAGCCCCCCGTTCCATCAGCCCGTAAATCTCACTCGGGGTCTTCACCACCCACTCGGACAAACCCTCCACGTACACGCCGCGTTTTTTGTCCTCCCTGATTGTTAAGTTCACCCTGTCAGGCTTTGCGATTGTAAAAGAAAAGTGTCAGTCTTGTGTCGTATTGGGCGATGGATGGGGTATGGGTTTGTAATAGGTACCACGGTACCAGTACCGTGGTAACAGTTACCGGTACCGTGTCAATTTACCAGTGTGCCTGGATTTGGGAAAGCCCCAACACGTACCTTCAGCAAATCGCTCACCACCTCGTTGTAAATCTGGACGTAACTCGCCCGGACTAAATACTTGCTTTGCGAGGACGTGTCGTCCGTGATGTACCCGAAAATGTCCTCTATTGCCCGGGGGATGATCCCGCGCTCGCTGCCGGTCTCGTCCGTCTGGCCCACGGACGAGGACGGCCCTGGTTGATCGAACTTTTTCTTTTTACCGCCGCCGCCCACCTCGCCGCGCGCCGCCGCCGTGGCGATTTTCCGCCGCGCCAAAGGGTCACCCTCCATGGTGTATGTCTTACCAGTACCGGTCTGGCCGTAGGCCAATATCGCGGCGTTGTACCCCCTCAATGTGCTCAAAACAGCATCCTTCGCGCTGTGTTCGTAAACCTCCTTCTGCGACGCGTCCTGGTCGTACACGTGATCGAAGGTGTGCTGATGTGTGTTAAACGCGATCCCGTGGTTGTCCACGGACCCGCCCCTGCGCCACGCTTCTAAGTTCTCACTCAACGTACACGTAGCGTTCGTCGCATCAACCGCGACGCTGTGTTTGTAAGACTTACCAGCGGCGACCTCGCGCTCAAGCGGCGGCCGGACCCGGATCACGACCTTGAAGTTCTCGTTGGTGGATGAGAAGGCGCTGCTCGCCGTGGCCGCACTGAAGCGCGCGGGGACGGGCGCGGGGGGGAGGGACGGGTCATCGCTGAGACGCATGTTGTTCGAGTGCGTGCCGTCGGCTCACACCGAACAAGGCACACACGAAACAGGCGCGCGAAACACGAAAAGGCGCGAACGACGGCGCCGCCGCGGCGTGGTGTGTGAGGATGGGATGCAGACAAGGATCGGTGCCAACTCTGTCGTCTGTGCCAACGCGAGGCAACGGCTTCGAAATTGGATTCTGAATGGAAAGGAGTTCGTCACCCACACGCGGTTTTGGGCCGCGTTCTTTCGATCGTCCATGCCCCGCGCGTCCCTCTCTCTCGCGCGCACGTCCCGGCGCGTTCCCGCCGCCCGTCCGCTCCGTGCCACCACCGCACAATGGCCGCTCTCGCCGACATGGACCTCGGCGCGCTGAAAGCGCAGCTCGCACTGGTCGAGGCCGCGGTCGCGGCGAAACAGCACGCCGCCGACGGCGCGTCCACGCTGGCGAGCACCATCAAGAACCCGTACAGCAAGCTGTACGACCGCGTGTCAATCAGCGCGGTGCACGCGTGCCCGGACAAGGGCGCTTCGTTGATCGGTGCGACCTTGGTGGTCGGGGGCTGGGTGAAAACAGGCAGGGTCGCGGACAAAGGCGCGTTGTGTTTCCTCGAGCTCAACGACGGCACGGGTCCCGTGAATCTGCAGTGCGTGGTACGCAGCGACGTGCACGCGATCGACGAGCTGAAAGCCACTGGTACGTGCGTGGTGGTGGAGGGTGTGATGAAGACGCCCCCGGAAGGCGCTTCCCAAATCGTGGAGCTTCACGTCACCAAGGTCCTTCACCTCGGGCCCTGTGATGCGGCGACGTACCCCATCGCGAAGAAGAAAATCTCGTTGGAGTTCTTGCGCGAAAAGATCCATCTGCGAACGCGAACGAACACGATCGCGGCGATCGCGAGGATTCGGTCCGCGCTGTCCTACGCGACCCACACGTTCTTCCACAACAACGGGTTTCTGTACGTCCACACCCCGCTTATCACACAGAGCGACTGCGAAGGCGCGGGGGAGATGTTCCAGGTCACCACGTTGTTGCAAGCGGCGGATGCGGCGAGCGACGACGCGGAAGGGCCGTCGAAAGCGGATGTTCAGGTGAAGCGTGAAGCAGTCACCGCTGCTGGCGAGCACGTTACCGTGGTGAAGGAAGCGTCCAAGCTGGAGGGTGGTGACAAAACTTTAGTGAAACCCGCGGTGGACGCTATGTTAAAATTGAAAAACGAACTCACGGAGATGGAAATCGCGAGCCGCAAGATCGGCGGTATTCTGCGGGACGAACACGGGAAGATCGAGTACAAGGAGGACTTTTTCGGCGAGCCCACGTTCTTAACCGTGTCCGGGCAACTCAACGTCGAGACGTACGCGTGCGCCATGACCTCCGTGTACACCTTCGGCCCCACCTTCAGAGCGGAGAACAGGTACGTGTTTGCATTTCCCAAATCCCGGCCTCCCTGTTTTCCCATACTCGTCCTGCGAAGGGCGCGTTACCTCTGCTCGTACAAGACGTTGACCACTTTTCGTTCCCAACAACAGCAACACCACGCGCCACTTGGCCGAGTTTTGGATGATCGAGCCCGAAATCGCGTTCGCGGATTTGAACGACGACATGCAGTGCGCGGAGGACTACGTGCGGCACTGTTTGCAGCACGTCCTGAAAAGCAACCGCCAGGACCTGGAGTTCCTTTCAAAGATGTACGACAAGGAGAGTTTGAGTCGCATCGAAAACGTGGCGCAGAACGCGTTTGGCCGAGTGAGCTACTCTGACGCGATTGACATCTTAACCAAAGCCGTCAACGATGGGGTGAAGTTCGTGTATCCCGTGTCCTGGGGCATCGACCTCGCCACCGAGCACGAGCGGTACTTGGCGGAGGTGGTGTACAAGAAACCTGTGATCGTGTACAACTACCCCAAAGACATCAAGGCGTTTTACATGCGTTTGAACGACGACAACAAAACCGTGGCGGCGATGGACGTGCTTGTCCCTGGGGTGGGCGAGCTGATCGGGGGAAGCCAGCGCGAGGAACGCATCGACGTGATGGAGCGCCGGATGATTGAGAGTGGATTGGACCCGGCGGAGTACGAGTGGTACATGGATTTAAGGCGGTACGGATCCGTGGTGCACTCCGGGTTCGGGCTAGGGTTCGAACGCCTGATTCTGTTCTGCACCGGCATGGATAACATCCGCGACGTCATTCCCTACCCGCGCTGGCCGGGGAACTGCACGTAACACTTGGCGGAAGGGGTACCGTATGACCGTTGGAAGGAGTTTCGTTTCCGCGGACGGGCATGACGCAAACGGTGATGCCGTTTCGCGACGATACTTAGATCTTTTTTTAACAAACAATAACACTTTGATTAAACGAATACTCCGAGAACTCCGAGTACTTCGTTACCTTCTTGTCCGGTTACCTACGTGTCTGTCCTGTTACCTACTCGTCCTTACCCCTTAAAACTTGGTCCCCGCGTCCGCGACTCGTTTACACGCTACGAAGCTCTCCAACGCCTGGAACTCGAACACGCACAACCCTTTTTCGTTGTCGAAGAAGTGCAGGGGAAAGTTGGCTAGCTCGGGGAGGAACACTGACTTTCCTATTGTGTCCACGAATTCATCGGCTGGGGATAAACGCAACTCCGGGGACGACAGCTTTGACCGCGGCGGGTCTCTCGGTTTGTCCCCATCTTTAGCGACCCAGAAACTGGTAAACGACAACTGCACCGCGTCGTTTCTTTTCGTGCTCATCTTCACGCCACCAGCGGCGCTGAGCCACCCCCCTCCCAGCCCTTTCCCGGACCGTCCCGCGTTGGCGTACCCCGCGGGGACTGTGAACCGGACGTCGCTTCGTAATTTTCGGCCCGCGATGGTGTACCGCACGGGAACGAACCCGACCTGCAGCGGCGTGGATATTTTCCGAACGTGCGGCATGTCGAAAACCTCCCACACCCCGTCCGCGCAATCGAGGACCTCGTTCGTGGTCATCCCGTCCACTCTTTTGGATGCGACCATCGTGCGTACCGCGGCGGTTACCTCGGGGGTGGCTTTGTACAAATCGCACCCGCACTTGAACAGGTGCGCCTCCACCGTCGCGAGCGCCTCCGCGATCGTTTCAGGAAGACGAGGCGCGGTGGTTGCTGGACCCGACGCGCGCGTACGCACCGCGTTTGGAGGACGCGCCAACTTGGGTGCGTAAAAACGCGTATGCGTGTCCGAACCCGACCGAACACTCGCACAGCGCCCACGAAGACCGACGCGCCCGCCCGCCCGGGGAAGCACCGCTACCGGGGTCAGGGAAGCCATCGCGGCGCTGGGGTGTGATCGTGAGAAATGGAAACGTCGTCGCAGTTGTAGAGGCGCTGATTTGAGGCTCGCCAGTTTTCGGAAAGAATGCTTTCGACAAACGTAGTTCGAAGCCTGCCCTCTTGTCGGGTAGTTTGGACCACCGATTCGGTAGCCCGATTGAAACTGCGGAAGGGTGCACAGGTGGCAGGGCTTCGTACTCCGTAGTTGCCTTCTTGTTCCAAAATACACACGCCACGCGCACTCCTAAATACCTATTACGCTATTCCGAACGCGCGCTCCTAAATCCGTTCGCGTTTTCTATTCGTCGAACCGTCTCCGGTAACCCAGCCCGTGAACCCCACTCCGGGCGGCGTGTGGATCGGGGTCGATTGACGCGTTTTGCAACGCGGTGTCGTCATCACTCCAGTCATCGGTATCCGCCGCGGCCGCGGCGGCGCGCGCTCTTGATTCGGCGCTGGCGCGAAACGGCGCGAAGACACCGTCGGGAACTTCGGAACCATTTCCTTGCGTACCGTGAGTATCGTCCGTCCTTCGTCGCCGTCGCCCCGAAAGCGCGCTCACCGTGGATGGCGCTCGCCACACCAACACGTGCCTATCGGCGCCCCCGGTGAACACCTCCTGGGTGTGCGGGTGCACGGCAACGGAGCACGCGGCCGCGAGGTGCCCGCGAAGGGTTTGCGTCGCGAAGGGGTTGGGTTTGGGTCGACCGTAGGAAGTAGCGCGAGCCGTACTAGCGACAGATGCGGTACCGCCGCGTCCACCGACACGACCTCCACGGCGTACCGCACGCCCGGAACCCGCCTGCGCGCCGCGTCCATCAGAACGCACCGCCTGACCCGGACTCGACGTGTCCTCTGTGTCGGGGTTATCGTTTTCGTCGTCGCCGTCGCGCTCGGTAGCGTTGTTTGCGTTTTTACCCCCTGAAACGTCAAACACCAGCACTTCGCCCGACGACGCCGGGTGGTACAACCGCGTGCCGGTTGCGTCGAAGGCCAGTGAGGTGGCTTTCTTGACGTCGTTTAAACAAACCCCGAAACGCAACCCCTCGTTCCGTCCGCTGCCTAAATCCCAAACCCGCACGCGGTGGTCCGTGCCCGCGCTCGCGAGCCGCAAGCCGTCGGGGGACACGCACAGAGCGGTGACGTTTCCGGCGTGCGCCCGACCGACCGGGTTCGGGTTTGTTTGGGACTGACCCGCAGTACCAACACTACCTGTGTTTCTGGCAGGATTCGAACCAGCGCTGGTGCTTGTGGTAGTACTCGGTGTACCACCACTAGTACTAGCCAAGCCTGACCCTAAACCTAAACCTCTCGCTCTTTGCCCCATCCCCCACCCGCCGCCGCCTCCGCCGCCTTGCGCGAAGGCGGAGACTCCGTAAGCGCCGCCGCGGTACGTGTTACCTCTGCGCCCCGCGTATTGCCCCATCGCGACTCGCGCGTCCATTGAGCGAAGATGCTCGGGGATGTTGTCCTCCATTCGTCGCGTCGCGGGTTTCGGAGGTGCGAATTCAACCGGCGTGCGATCTTCCGAGAACGTCGTGGCGTTACTTATCGGATCCAACGACGACCGGTCGCCTGTTTGTAAATCGCTCGCGTCAAGGCTCATAAACGCCCCCGCTCGGCGAATGTCCCACACCCGAACGGAACCCTCGCCGCCGCCCGTGATTAACACCCACTCGCTTCCCTTTGACCACTGCGCACACCAGGTCGCGTCCCGGTGACCAACCAACGTGTGCGTCACTGTGTTGGAGGACGGGTCCCACAGGCGCACTCGCGGGTCGCTGGTGCAACACGCGACTAAGCCGTGCGCGGTGGAAGATGCGTTTGTTGGAACCGCGATGTTGTAAACCTTGTTGTTGTTACTAGTGTCGTGCCTAGTGTTGTTACTCGTAACCCCGTCGTTGTTGAAACCAACAGACGCCACTAACCCGCCCCGGTTGGTGTCCCACAACCCCACGGTGCCGTCGAAACTGCCGGTGTAAAAAGCGCCGGTGTCCTGCGGGAACCAGCGCGCGGCGCTGACGCCGAACAGATGCCCGGGCCGGTGTGGGGTGCCGTCTCCTTTTCCGATGCGCAGCAGCGGTGAGTGGGTTTCGTTTCCGGTGAACTCGTCGATAGCGGTAGGTACCTCCACGTCGTACACGCAAATCACACAATCCACGGTACCGCACAGCAGGTACCGCGTGTCCGTCATGTCAAGCTCCAAACAGTTCACCCCGCCTACCCATTTATGCGCGAAGAGCTTGTCCCCGCTTAAACACGCGGCATCGCGTCGCCGCTGTTTCACCGTCTGCGCGAACACAGACGGCCGGACAACGCCCAGCTCGCGCCTTTGGAGCGAACCGCAGGACGGGTACCAGCTCGCGTCAGGGCCCGTGGGAGGCCCCATATCGCAAGGGACCCACCGCCCGAGCGGACCCTCGGCGCCGCGAGAGTGGCGACGGAAAAAATCCCCGCCGCGTTTGCCACCTGTCCGTTTCGACGACGACGATCTTTTCATCAATCACAACGCTTCGAACACTCCGCCACTCCGCGTGGCGCGCGATTACGAGGCCTTCATCGGCGCGCGATTGGGCATCGTGTCGTTCGGTCGCAGGCGGCGTATCACGCGCGTGGATCCAGTGACGAGGGATACCCACGACGGGGACGTGGATTCATCGGTACCGTTTTCGGGACAACGTTCGGGACGTTGCGAAAAAGAAGATTAGCAGATCCGCGGCCGCGGTCGACGCGCCGGGCCGATGACCAGCGTGGCGCGCCTCACCGTGGCGCAATCACCGGTGTTGCGTGACTCGGCCCAGAACAGATCACGCCCGCGGTCTGGGTGTTACCGCCAAAGATACAGGTCCGCTTTCGGGGAGAAAATACCACAAGTACCACGAGTACGCGCGGTGTCTTCGTCGATCGACGCACCCAACCGAAACGAATCCACGAACCATTCGTCCGATATCAGCAAACCCGATTTGATGCGCACAAGCGCCGCGGTAAGGCTGGCGTCCTACGTGTACAAGCAAGGTTCGGTGGAGCCGTGGGTAAACAACGACGGGTTCGTGTTGAGAGCTCAGGGAAACACGGAATGCACGCGGTGGTTCGTGTGTGACAAACTTTGCGACGGTGATGACGAGACGGCGGCGATTGACGACGAGGCGAGTGGTACTACCTCTTCCGAAAAAACAAAAGCAAAAACACGCAAAAACCTAACCGTCGCGCAAAGGTGGTTCGTTGTTCGCGGCGCCGCTTGGAACGACGAGTCCGTGAACCGCGTGAAGTTGAGCGCGCAGATCTCCAAAGCGTGGCCGGTCGCGCTTCACCCCGGGGTCCCGGTTGTGTGCCACGCCGGCGTGGCGGAGATGACGGAGGAGTTTTGGAATGAAATCGAACCTTGGTTGGTTTCCCTACCGCAAACTGCGCAGGCGTGCTTCACCGGGCACTCCCTGGGCGGGAGCATGGCCACGATTCTGATGGCGTGGGCGCATCACCGGTGTTCCGTACCCACCAGAAGAATCGAACCCGCGCTGACGTTCGGGTCGCCGCCCGTCATCGCGGCGGACGGCTGGGCGTTGCGAACGAAGGGCCGGGACGAAGGCCTGGAGCGGTTAGCGCGGTCACTGGCGCTTGGCGGGGACTGGGTTGGTGAGCTTTCAAGCGCGGTGGGGCTGGTTGGGACGTTCGGGGGGTTTGGGTTGGGAGACGCTGTTGCGGGTGGAGGCGGTTCTGGAAGAAATGGAAATGATGCGAACTCTGTAACCGTCGAGCACGAGGAAGACACGGAACTCGTGAGTAGTAACCCGTGCGCCCTGCGCCTCGCCGGATTCAGCGCGGGCTCCGTTAGGGCGTTCGTGCTTCACAACGACCCGGTGCCTCGGATGTGGCTCGCCAGCGACCCGGTGTTCCAAAACGCGGTGCGGAACGAAACCGTCGTTTCGATGCTAAACGCGCGCGAGTTTTTTTTCGGCACCGGGGTCAGTATTTCCCAATCACCACATTCCGCCTCTGCGATTGCCCATACTCGTACCAGAAGGGACTATTCCCTCTGCCCTGACTGTTTACGTAATAAACATTACGAGAGACTGACACTTTCTTTTTATCGTATCAGGTGTTCACGAAAAACCGTTTTCTCTACGAAGCCGTCGGCACGTTGTACTGGCTGAAGTGGAGTCCCTCAGGTGGCACGTCAATGACCGTGCACGAACACGACGACGGTGATGAGTACCACACGAAGGATGCCGAGTTTCCTTTGATGGATGCCGAGTACCTCACGAAGGATGCGGTTGCGGCGGCGTCTTCTGAAGCGTCTGATAAATCAAACAGCACTCTCGTGAATGCATCAAACAGCGCTGAGGTATTGAACGCCGCGCTACACAAAAACATTCAAAAGAAACGCGCACCCGGGCACGTCAACCGCTTAACCTTGCGCCCGGTTTGGGAAACGGACGTTTTCGAAACCGTGCGGGGCGCGTTTGACCACAACGCGGGGAACTACGTCGATGCGGTGCAGTGGCTGGCGCTTAAACGGCTGGTGAGGAGCGGGAGCGTTAATTTGTAACAGGCAGTTGGTTGTGTCGTCTGGACGAGTAGTCGTGGTATTAATAGCAATAGCGTAGCCTAGGCGTTGTGGTGCTTATTAATTATCCAGTTATTGGATCGAAACAAGAGTCGTGCTTCCGTTCTTTCTGTTGGCGAATCACTCCACCGCTATTTCGCGCCGTACTTTGCGCCTTCGTCTTTCCCAAACGACGCCTTCGCCTTCTTGTACCCCGGCACCAAGCTCTTCACCTCGCCTTCGTTCGCGCCGCACGCCTTCCCGCCTTTTTGCCTGGCTAAGTTACACGCGACTTGAATCGCGATGAGAAATAAACCGAACAACACACCGGTCACCGTGGCCATCCACACCGGCTTCATCGAGATGAAATACTCCAGGTGTTTCTTCGCCGTGTTTCGCCAAAGCGGGTCGTCCATGGAGTACCCGCCCCTGTTCGCTCCGTTTGTCGCAAAGTTCTGACTGTTCGCGCCGTCGTCAAGCGCGAAAAACGCGTTCACGCTACCCGTCGCGTCCGCCTTCCGCACATCCAATGCTCCGTGCGCCACCGCGTCGTCACGTTTTGCAACCGCCAGCACCTGTTCCGCGGTCGCCAGAAGCGCGTCCGTGCGCGGGCGCTCCGCTTGCGACAAAACCAGCTCGGCTTGCGCCAAAAGCGTTTCCGCTTCCGGGTCTCGCGGCCCGGGGGCCGTGATTGAGGTTTCGGCTTGTCGCAGCGCCTCAACCGCGGCAGCCAGCGCGGCGTAAGCGTCCGCCACCTTCTCCTTCGCCGAGTCATGTGTCGTCGCTTCGCCGAGTTTCGATTTCCGGTCCGAAAGCCCTCGCCTGCCGAGCGACGAAGCGCCGAGCGCGGCGATTCCGTTTCGATTCGTCGTCGCCACGACTGTATCGCTCTCGGTACCAGCTTCAGCTTCGACGTGCTCGCTCGCGCTACGATCGGTTTCCCAATCGAAAACCCCGTAAAACGAATCATCCATGCCCTCCCTTAACTCTTTCAACCTCGAAATCGTTTCCTCGCCCATCCGTGAAGTGACGCCTCCATTCCCGCTGTGTTTCCCCAGCATGAACTCCCGGTAGTTCCGCAGACTCTCCTTCCCCCGCCGCGCACTCCACTCGCCGCCGAAATCGCCGCCGTGGTCCACGTGCACCATGCCGAATCGAATCGCGGTACCATCCGCCCACTCGAAGTTATCGAAAAACGACCACGCGAAGTACCCCTTGACGTTGGCGCTTTGTTTGACAGCATTCAGGGTGGATTTCAAATACGCGTTGAAGAAATTGACTCGCGTTTCATCGTTCAGCTGTTCATCAAGCGACCCGCCGTTCCCGTCCGCGCACACGCCGTTTTCGGTGACGAAGGTTTCGGGAGAGGCGTACCGTTCACTGATTAGTTTGAGCGTCTTTTCCAGGCCAAACGGGACCTGCGTGAGCCAGTGACAGGACCCTGTGGGGCCGATTTGAGTACCGGAGCTATCCACAGAGGTTTCCGTCCAATCAGTGGGCCTTCCTAGGTACGAGTTTGCGGGTGACAACTCGGCATCGACAACAAACTGCGACGCGTAGTGATTCAGGGCGAAGTAGTCCGTGCTGCCTTTCAGTAACGCCGATTCTTCCGGCGTGAAGTTAGGCAGGTCCTCGCCCAGCCTCGTTTTCATGGACGCCGGGTAGTCTCCGAAATAAAGCGGGTCCGCGAACCACCCGAGTTGCTCGTCCATCGCGCGTTCAGCCGCGGCGACGTGTTTTTCGTTCGTGGCGTCAAGCGGTTCCCGCCAATCCGAATTGACGTTGATCGAGATTTTGCCGGTTTGCGTTTCTTGAAACTTTTCGCGATATGCTTTCACCGCAAACGCGTGCGCGAGTAACATGTTGTGCCCTTGAGAGATAAAAAGAAAGTGTTAGTCTCGCATGGGCAATCCGTCTGCGGAATGCGGTAAATGGGAAATACAATACGTACCCGCGACGAGCGGCGCGGTGGTTGACACCACCCCCGGGGCGTGTTGCCCGGCTCCGTAACCAAGGTCCGCCACGGTTTTGGGTTCATTCAGGGTGGTCCAGAACTTCACTTTGTCACCGAGGCGCTCGAAAACTTGCGTCGCGTACTTAGTAAACTGCGCGACGGAGCGCGGGTCGCGCCAATCCACGGGGCCGCACTTCTTCTCGCTGTTCTCGACACCATTTTTGTCGCTGTTCTCGACACCATTGTCGTCATCCTTCTTCTTCTCGCTGTTCTCAACATCATCATTATCACCATCCCCCACGCCTCCACTCGAAGGGCCACACAATTTCGCGGGTAAGTCCCAGTGGTGTAGCGTGACGTAGGGTTGTATTCCGTTTTCTGCCAGCGCCTTGAGGAGCTTTTCGTAAAACGCGTACCCCTGTTCGTTGGGTTCGCCGTTCTCGTGTTGCAATCTGGGCCAGGAAAGGGAAAAGCGGTAGTGCTTAACACCAGCCCTGGCCATGTACTTGACGTCGTCCCTGACGTGCTCCCAGTGTCGGATGCCTTGCCGCGCGGCGTTGCCCAGCCCGTGTTCATCCGCGAAGTCGTCCCAAATCGACGAAGGGCGATCCCCTCCGTCGCCCTCGACCTGGAACGCAGAGGTCGCCACGCCGAACACGAAGTCGGATGGGAACTTGTCTTCATCGCCGAAATGCGTGACGGGCAACGCGCCTTGTGCGTGTGCGCTGTTGCCGAGACGCGCGAGAGGCAAATCGGTGTGCGCTGCGAGGTCGGTGGAGGCGCGACGGTCGGCGTGCTTAAGTGGGAAAGCACGCCGAGATGAATCTGAATCACGGGACGCGCCGATGACCCCGCGTGTTTCGAACGCGCACGCGGACACAACGACAAGCGTGAAACAAACAAGCACCGCGCGAACGCGCATTGCGACCGGCGAGCCGGACACCACCAGTGTCCGTCGGTCCGGTGCCGCGCACGATGAAGACAAGACGCGCGCGATGTCGTTGTCGTTGATGAGATTCACGGGGCGTAACACCCGGGAACGGACGAGTCGTCTGATTTTTGCAATCGTATTTTTACAATAAATCTGCTACAGTCATGCTACTTCAGTCGGCTACTTCCCTCCCTTCCTCTGCGCCGCTTTCACGAACCGCGTTTTCAGCTCCAACCCGATCGCCACTCCGAACGTCCCTATCCCGACCGCGAACCAGGCAGACATGGGTTTGTCTCCCGGAAACAAAACGAACGAGCCGACCACGGTCAAGCCTTTCCTCGCGGTGGCGACCGTCGTGGCGGGCGTCGCGCCCGAGTGTCTGACACGATAAAGAAGAAAGTGTCAGTCTCGTATGGGCAATCAGTCGGTGGAATGTGGTGCGTGGGAAATACGTACCTCGTTAACTCGGTGAACGTCAGCGCGCCTGCGTAGAAGGTCAGAGACCGCGCGGCTAGCAAATCAAGCGCGTGCGGTGTGTTTCGGAAAAAACGCACCGCGTCCATCCCGTCTACGTAACACGCCACCGCTGTGACCACCACCAGCCCCAAAGAGTTGACGAACAACATGTTTTCAAGCGTACTGGCTCCGTAGTCGCGCATGGCGTTGTCCGCCATGTTGGTTTGTACCGCGGCGAGGCCTAAACTTAAGACTGACAAGACATAGCCCAACCAGTGATTCTCGGTGTGCGCACCAGCCGCTTCCTCTCCCAGCCCGAAACACGCCACCGCGATGATCATCGTCACGGCTGACCCGTATTCCCACGCCGTGTACCGCCGTTTAAGCCAAACCACCGAAACCGCCATCACGAAAATCAACTTCGTGCTTCTCAACACCGTACCGGTGGCGTAATTCAAGTACTTGTATGCAATCTTCGCGACCGCGGCGTAGATCGCCATTACGGTTGCTTGTACGACGTATAAACGGATCGGGACTTTGCGGTTTTGAATTACCTGGCGCAGCGAGGATGCATTTTCTGAAGATGCGTTGTTTTCGGGCGGAAAGAACAGCACTCCAAGCACGCTCATCCCGGCGAACGTGAGCAACTCCACGAACGCCACGGTCCAGAAGTAGTCGAACTCGGGCAAGTGCTTGTACATCGCCTCCTCTGCGACGCACGATATTCCGACGCACAGAATAAAAGTCGACGACAACACCGCGAACACGCCGTCGAAACCAAGGCGCACGCCGCACAACACGTCTCGGGTCTCGGCGTGTTCCTCGTCCGACGATTTCGAAAGCGTCACATCGCCGACTGACCCGCCGGTCTCGGAAAGTGACGATCCAGCTCGTTTCTCGGGAAGAAGCGTGTCATGTTCGGCACCCATGTCTGGACGATTTGATGTACTGCCACCCATCGCGGCACGTGCGGTGCCCCAGCCGCACCGCAGGCGCGGTGTGGCGATCGCACGGGTGTTTCCGAGAAGAAAACGAAAACAATATTTTACTGCAAACAGTGTGTGCTACTGGGGCGCTCAGTTTCGGCACCCCCTATACTCTCAACCTTTATGGATATCTCTCACGACCAGATATCCCGGACGTACCTCCCCTGCTTGGTCATGGCAACGAGCAGCGCTTCCGCCTCTTGCTCGTCCATCCCCCCGTCCGACACGAGCGCGTTTCTCAACGCCGCGTGCACGTCCCTCGCCATCCCGCCCCCGTCGCCGCACACGAAGACTTGGGCGGTTTCGTTTTTCACAATTTCCGCAACCTCAGCCGCGTGTTCCGCAATCAGGTGCTGCACGTACCTCTTTTCTTGTTGTTCCCGCGAAAACGCGCACACCAGGTTGGTAAGCACCCCGTGCTCCACGAACTCGGTCAAGTCGCTTTCGTAAAGAAAGTCCTCGTCCCGTCTGCGACACCCGAAGAACAGCACGCACGCGCCGGGCTTTGCGGTGGAGCCCATTTCTTTCAGCTTTTTGTCATCTGTCAATTCTTTCAACTGCTTCGCGCGTCGCTGCAGGAACCCTCGGAACGGCGCCACCCCGGTGCCAGGGCCGATCATCAGCATCGGGTGCGTCACGTCCGCTGGGGGCTTGAACGTGTGCGACTTCTTAATGAAAACAGGAACCGTTTTCGTTGTACCTTCATCGCCATCATGGTCTGGAAAAACCTCGAACCCGTCCAGCCAAGTTGTGGCGACGCCGTTGCGCAAAATCCCGGCGGGCGACTCGTGCTTCACCACCGAAAACGCGACGCACGGCTTGCCCGGCGCGCACTCGGGCGCGGTGGTGATCGAGTACAGTCGCGGCTGCAGTTGATGCGTTGTGTCTATGAACGCGCCGAAGGTGTTTTGGATGTCACTTCCAAAGCACGAAGGCGCCAGGTTCAAAACTTCGAGCAAGGTGGGACGTTCGCTCATAATAGTTTCCGCGTACGCCGCTTTGCCGGATTTGGAACAGAGGTTTAACAAAACTTGCTTCCCCGCGTCGTCATCCGCGCAAAACTCCGCGAAGACTCGTAGCTGCGATTTACGCACCGGGCTCGTTAAGTCGATGCAGTGCGTCAAGACCTGTTTCACGGTCGAGCCGGGCTGGACGTGCGGCAGCGGTTTGGATTTCGAGTCCTCAAACCCGGGCGCCCAGTCCACTTACGATAAATTAAAGAAAGTGTCAGTCTTGTGTGAGCAAACAGTGTGCCTGGATTTGGGAAATACACCACGTACAAGTAAACACGGAGGTCAAATCCAGGTTCAATCGCTTGGCGATTTTGGCCACCAAAGAAGAATCGTTCATAGGCAGCACCCCGATGGAATCCCCGGGCTGGTAGTCAAGGGACGAGTTGGTGTTACAACCGGTCGATTTGGTGTCGCCACCGATCGAGTTGTTGTTACCACCGGTCAAGTCAAACTCGACGTGCAAAACCCGGCGGTCGCTTTCCGGGGCGGTCATCCGCGTTTTCGCGGAAACGCGCGCCAGGAACGGCGACGCGGCGGTGAAGGCGGCGTCATCGCCTTTCGCGACCGAGCCACCGATAGGGTACACGGCCGTTTCCTTGCCAGCGTCGAGCCACTTAACGTGCGTGCGACAGGCAGGTAACGCGGGGATACCCTCGATTTTGGAGGGGGTCGCTGTTTGTACGGGCTGGGGCGTGGCCGTCTCCACAGTCGACGGCACTGCATCCTTCGTGGTAACCTCCTTGGCCATCTCCACCTTTGCCTCAGCGCTCTCCTTCGCCATCTCCTTCCGCGCCTTTTCCGCCGCCTTTTCCTCATCCACAACTGCCTTCGCAAGCGCCTTCACAGCCGCCGCCTCTTGCGCCATTTTCACCGGGTCCAGTTTGAACGCAGGCGCATCGTCAACAGCTTTTCGCAAAGGCTCCCAAAGCGCGTCCTGCCAAACCTCGGCGTACTCGTACAACCCGAGGGTGTCGTCGGCTTCGCCTCGCGGGTAAAACGCGGTGGCGCCGGCTTTCTCCATGAACGTCGAGAACGCGCGCGGAACTGCCATGAACGCGGTGTAGTTCTGGTCACCCAGACCTAGCACGGTGTACTGCGTCCCCACTCCGACCGACCCGCCCGTTTTCGCCTTCGCGGCCCGCTTCAGCCGCGTGAAAAACATGTCGCAGTTATCAGGCGCGTCGCCGTCGCCCGTGGAGGAAACCACGAACACCAGAATATTGCCGGGCGCCAAGCAGTCGGTCACGTCTTTTTCGTTCATGGAATTACACGTCACGTTCGCGAACCCCTTCGCGCCGGCGGCTTCGGCGGCCATGGAGACGCAAATCTCACTCGCGTTGCCGGTTTGAGATCCGTACAGGAACTTGATGGAAGGAGAGCTTGCTGGTGCGTCTATGGAAGCGGTCTGAATTGCAGCATTCGTGTCAGCGCCGTCGTTCTTAGTACTCGCCGCGTCAGCCCCGTCGCTTGAAAGCGCCTTCGCTAGCGCCGGAAAAAGGGTTTTGCACCACGGCTCGAACGCTTGTTCCAAACCAGCCGCGTCGTTGCACTCGCCTCGCGTAACAAGTTTTTCGGCTCCAAGGAACAGTAACGCTGAATCTAAGGTCTGTGCCGCTTGGTTACAGTCCTTCGCCGTGGTGGTTTGGCGGTCCAGGAGTAAATTAGTGTCGCCTAAACCCAACACCGCGTACGTCAGCACGCCCCGCAGCGAGTCCTTCTCGCCGCTCTTGCGCTTGCGGTTGAAGAACCGTAAACAAGTACCCGCCGCCTCAGCGGGCTGCGCGTTTTCGATGGTTTCCACCACGAAAATAGCTGTGCACGGGGTTTGGCAAAGGTCGCACTGCTTGAAGTCGTCCATCGCGAACAGCCTGGGCGCGAATCCGTTCGCGACCGCCTTGTCCGACAAATCGCGCGCGATCTGCGTCGAGGCTTCGCCTCCGTAAAGGATGAAGAAACGCGAGTCCGTGTTGTTGTCCACGATGGTGGGGGGGGCACTTGCCTTTGTGGCACTTGCTTTTGTGGACACACTGGTATCAGCGCCCGTCGCGGCGCGCTTCTCCCCAGTCACCGCCCCGCTCTTCCGCATCTTGGCCATCAGCGCGGCGCTTCCGGTGAGAGGCGCGGGGGCAGGGGGTGCGGTCTCCGCGGGTGCGGTCGTGTCTTTGCTGCTAGTCGCTGTGGAAAGCGGCACAGTCGTGGTCGTCACAGGTGTCTTAGGAACAGCCGTGACTCCCGTTTTCGTACCACTCGACAACGACGCCACCTTGGCACCACTCTCCTCCGACGATCTGTTCAAAAAAAAGTACGCAATCGCAAGCGGCGCGGCGAACGGCGCCAGGACAATCGCGGCCGCAAGCAAACACAAAGACACCAGCACCAGCGGGATGCCGAGAACAGGAGTCTGGCGCACCGCATTCTTCACGTGCGCCACCAACGACGCCATGTTCATGTCACTCATTGGCACCGCGCGTGTGGGTATGATGACGTCGGCGAAGAGGGTGCCGTATAAGTCTCCAGCCTGGCGGCTCTCCAAAATCGTCGTTGAAACCGAAGCAAACGAAAACATCGCTTCACACTCGCGAAGGCGCAGCCCGTCGCCATGCTCGCCTCGACGACACCGACGCAGGTTTTCGTGCGCGGTCTTGACGGGACGACGCGTTGTCTTGATTTCCACGACGACGTTTCCAAAACCCTCGGCGTTTCCCTCGGCGACCTCGGTGATGCGCTGGCGAGGGTTGCGTGGGGCGCCCCAAAATCCGAGCAACTCGTGGCGTGCGCCGCGAAGGTGCACGCCCCGTCCCACGACCCGCTTGTGCGCCTCCCCCCACACTCTACGTGCCACCTGTTGCTCCGGGTCAGCGGCGGCAAAGGCGGGTTCGGGAGTTTGTTGAGGGCGGCGGGGCAATCGGGGTCGGCGACGACGAACCAAGATGCGATGCGCGATTTATCGGGCCGAAGGATGCGGCACGTGGAGGCGGAGAAGAAAATGAAGGCGCACGCGAGGGAAGCGCCGCAGCGTGCGCTTGAACTCGCGGCGATGAAACACATCAAGGGCAAGGGCAGTGACACGAAACGGAAGTTTCGAGAAATTGAGGAAAGGGAAAAGGAGAGGTACACAAACGAAAGCATGGCTACGGTGAAGGGGGTGACCAGCGCCGTCGCAATCGGGGTCGCGGCGGAACGAAAAGAGGCACAAAAAATGAAAAAAGAGTCCCTCGAGACGAAACGCGGGGAAGACGAACGAACGCAACGGTTAAATTCCGGGTACATGGGTTTTGGGGGTCTCGGCGGGGTGAGTGACGATTCGGACGACGATAGCGACTCGGACGAGGACGAGAAATCCAAGGCGTTAGCCGCGAAAAAGGCAAAGGGAAAGGGGGGTAAAGGCGGGAAAGGGAACGGAGCCGGAACCGGAAAAGGAAAAGGTAGCGACGCGCCGTCCACGCCGCCCGTGGACGTCGCCGAAGTGAACGAAATCGTCACGGAGGAACACGACACGGCTTTGCCGAGCACTGCATCTGAGCCTGTGCCGAGCACTGTCTGTGTGTCCACAAAAGACAAGGAGTTGTCGTCGATTGATTTAATCGATTTATCCGCGTACGACTGCGCGAGCGACCTCGAGATTCTCGGGCTTGCCGTTTTGAAGGACAACTTGTCGGCAAAAGGGCTGAAGTGCGGCGGAACGCTGTCGCAACGGGCGGAGCGTTTGTGGGTACTCAAGGACTGCGAGTTAGGTGATGTCCAGGAGAAGCACAAGGCGAAAGCGAAGAGGTAGTTGGGTACAAAGAGTCAAACGTGTATTACAAGGAAGAACCGGCTATTGTCTGTCTATCTATCGCTGCTAATCTAAATCAATCTATCCAGTCGCCCAATCTTTCCGTGTCCGACTTCTAAATTCGCGGACACGTACGGCCGTGTGATCCCCACAGGGGTTTGGTCGTGTGTGTGACCGTTTTGAGGCTCCACGAACCCCTTCGGCCTTCCCGTGTTGATCGCTCTGCCTCCGATTTCCGTTCCGTGCAAACCGACTGCGGCGTTCGCCAGGAAGTCAGACCTGAATTCCACGAAACCGAACTGGCGCGTCTGATCTACGTTCACCTTGATCACGGGCGGGCCGTGCACTGCGTGGTCGGGGAACAGCCGGGACAGGGCTTCATCGAAAAACGCCCCCAGCACCACGTCCACGCCAGGTGCCAGGTTCCCCACGTATATCTCCCGTTGCTTTTTCGTGGCCGTCGCGTCTTCAAAGGACAATACGCTCACGGGGCGTTTCTCCCGTTCTCGTTCAATCATCGTTCGTCGAGCCGCGTCAAGAGTCTGCCGTTGTAACTCCCGCATAGCGGGTGATAACACGGTGTCGTCCATCCGGCGGCGCTCGCGGCCGGGCGACCGCGACCGCGACCGCATCGCGGTGCCCAACGGAGTGGGTTGGCTTCCGCGTGGTGCGGAACAACATCAAAGCAGCTTCCAAGGAAAAGAAACTTTTCGTTGGACTTTCGAGTAAAAGCGCGTCAGTGCTTCAGTGGCGACCACACCTAGAGACGCCTCGGGTGCGTGGGGCGGTGCGATGGCGGCCCCGGAGACGGCCACGGGTGGGTCCGCGCGTGACGGCGAACACACAGAGGTATCGGAGAGCGACGACGAGTGGCCTGACGTGGCGAGCGACCACGAGGACGAGGCCGGTATGATCTGGCCGGCCGCGGATTCACACGGCCGAGGTCCCGAGGCGCAGGGTCGTGGGTCGGACGACGTAGTGGGTTCTTCTGGTGCGGAACCTTTTTCGACGACGAGTGTCGACGCGGTGTCGACTGCAGAGCAGACGCTGCCGAGCCAGGGTTTCCACCGAGTTGTGTCGGCGTCGGCGTTCGGATCCCCACCCGTAGAGTCGCGGTCGGAGACGTTCACGGACACGTCGAATGCGACAGCACCGACGGGCTTTGTGGAGCGTAAAACCACCTCCCTTGGCGATTTGTTCGGCGGCGACACACCGAAAGTGGAGGCGGACGTGGCACCCAAACTCATGCCTGTGGAGGGCGCGGTGGCGGTGGCGGGCCCGACGGTTAGCCCAACAACCGCGGCCTCGCCGTTCGGTGTTCGCGGGGATGGGGCCGATGACGACTTTTTCAACCGCCTGGCGTCGCCCGGCGAGGCGAGGAGACAACCACCGCCGGCGCCGTTCGGGGCGCCGCCGCCTTTGAACTCACCGGCGCCGGTCGCGGTCAAAGGGTTGGCGCCGAAAGCGCCAGTGGCTTTACCGGCGGTCGAGCCGGAGACGCGGGTACCGCAACAAACGCAGCCGGCGCGACAAACGCATCACGCGCAGCCGGCGTCGCGCGCGCGTCCCCGGGCGTACCAGCACCCCACACAACCCGCTACGTACCAACAGCCGTACCAACGTTGTTATGAACAACAAGCGTATGCGCAGCAGTCGTACGGAACGCAACCGTCGTACGGAACGCAACCGTCGTACGGTACGCAACAGTATCAACCGCAGCAGTCGTACCAGCAGCCGCAGCAGTATCAGACGCCTTACGGAGCAAGCGCCGGATACGACACACGCGTTGGGTACGCCCACCAGGACTACGCCGCGGAGGCGGTTAAGGTGGCGCAGCACCAACCGCGAGCGATGTTGCCGCCGACCACGCCACCGGTGGCATCGCAAACGACGTTCATGGTCCCCGAACGCCCGGTGCCCGTTACAAACGAGGAGTCACTTTTCCAAAGAAATCAAAACACGCACGCGACAGCGACTCAGGTTGCGGCGTCGTTGCCGTACGTACCGCCTCCCCCGGCTGACGCGGCGCCCGGGTACGACGCGTCGCCGATAAACGCCGCGTACGACACGAACGTTTCGGGTGGGTACAGTCGGTCGGGCACGCCGGATATCGGCGCGGGCGTCGCGTCTTACGGAGCCTACGGGCAGTCTTCTTCGAACGGAAATCCTCACGCGCCCGGTGTTGCGTACACAAATACCCACGCCGCTTCGCCGGCACCGGCACCCGAACCCGTGTACGATCACGGCCCGCCTAGCGCTGGCGCGTCGTATTACACCGGTCATTATCCAAGCTCCATCGATCTCGACGAGCTACCGCGGCCGAGCTTGCTACGGCCCGAGGCTTCGCGACAAGTACCCGCGGTACCGGTCGCGAAGCCGCAGTTTATGATTCCCGAAGCTCCGAGGGAAACAGCGCGAAACGAGCCCGACCCGGACGCGTTCAACCACCTCCGCGTCCCGGGTGCCGACGCTGTGTCCTATGGGAACCAACCTTTAATGACCTCGACGCTTCCCCCAGCGCCAAACGCGGCGGCCGCGGGGTACGACGAGTACGTCTCCGGAGGCGCTAACGTTTCCGGAGGCACTACTAGTAACACGACCGTGTACAACGGTTACGACTCCGGAGGCACGGCTGGTAACACGTACAACGGGTACAACGAGTACGCTTCCTACCACGATACCGGCGACGTTTACGGCGCGGCGCCGGCGCGGAGTAACGAGGCCGCTTACGATACTAGCGGCGGTACGGTCGGGGCGTACGGGGCTGGGACGTACGAAAACGGGGGAGGGGATCCTGGGTATAAGTATAACTACCACGATCCGCACGCCATGAACGCCTGTCCAGGGTCGGTTCCTTTGGTATCGTCCCAGCCGGTGTCGACCTCGTACGCGCAGTGGGCGCCTGACGTACCCGCCGCGAGTGGGGACCGAAACGCAGGAACCGAGAATCAACAACCAATCCCCGTGGGCGCGTATTCCACATCCGGGTCCAACCACGCCACAGGCGACGCCGGCACCGCGCGGTCGCCGCACGGCCGGCCGCCTAGCTTAATCCCGAGTTTCGGGTTCGGAGGCAAGCTCGCGATTGCCGCGCCGGGGTACCCCGTGCCGGGCGCGACGTCCAGTACCGCCAGAGCAGCTCCGGGGTGCGTTCGGATACACAACCTGTGCGATTTGTTTCGTTTAGGGGTCCCGACTGGCGAATCGCCGAACGATTTAGCCTCTCAGCGGCCCGGTCCCGGCGCAGAGTATCTCGACTCCTTGTCCGGCGCCGCGCAGCTGGCCTTCCCGCCGGGTATCGACCGGAAACAAAGCTCGCAGAGCTTGGTCGGGTTCGCGGAGGAGCGCGGCGCGGCGGACGCGTGCGGAACGGAAACTGGCAAGGAGGACGGCGAGGCTTTGCTTCTTGGTGTTCTGGCTGCGATGCTGGCGAGGGGAGGCCCTGTTTCCGTTTCCGGTACTCTGTCCAGTGACCAACCTGGGGGGGACCCACCTGGGGGGTTCGTTGTCCAGGTCGCGCGCCTTCTGCTTGGAAACGAAGCGAGCGCGGTGACTAACCGACCGTCTCCCGGTACCGGACCGGTTTCAGTTGGCGCAAACAGTCTGCAAATTTCGGAAAGCGCGCTTAAAGAGACGGAACGGCTGCTTTTCTTTGGAAGCCTGCACGACGCGCTTGAGGTCGCCATGAGTGCAGGCCTGTGGCCTCACGCCATGTTGCTCGCGAGCCGCATCGGCACCGACGCGCTCGCGGCGGTTTCGCGACGCGCGGCAATTTCGCTGTGCGCGGCGGGCTCGCCGTTGCGCACCTTGGAGCTGGCGCTTTGCGGAGGCGGGGACGAGCTTTTGAGACATAATAGTGGACACGGCGGTGACAACGCGAACACAACCGATGACGCCTCGTCATTGCTCCCGCGGTGGAAAGAACACGTCGCGATTCTCGCCGCAAACCGAGGACGGGACGACGGTACGGACGATGAAAAGAATCAAAATCAACGCGACGAAATTCCGCGAGTCATGACCGCGATCGGGGACGCGTTGTGGAGTGACGTTTCGTCTTCCTCCCAAAACTCGGAACAAAACTCGCAAGAAAACGGTTTGCACAATGCACACGTGTTGTACGTCCTGGCCGGTATCACGGTTTCTCCGTTTCACCAACACGCGCGCGTGTGTTTGCTAGGCGCGGACCACAAGCGGTTTCCCCGAACCTACCATGCCAACGTCCGCGCGATTCAAAAAACCGAGATATTAGAAAAGGCGCTGATGAGCGGTGGTACTTCCAAAAGCTTATTAGTTTCTGTCGGGAGCCTTGCGAGCATGTCCAAAATAAGCCTTACCAGCCTCCCTAAAGCCGCCGGGCATTCTTTGCTTAAATCGGCGACTGCGAGCACCGCTGGTAACGCACAAGCCAAGTTTCTTCCGTCTTTCCAGCCGTACAAAGTGCTGTACGCCGGGTACTTAGCCGAGTTGGGTTTCACGAAACAAGCCCTAGCGGTCACGGAAACCGTTTTGAAAACCGTTACGCGCAAGGGGTTCGTAGAGCGCCACGGCCGGGACGGCTCGGTGAACTTACACCAGCTCATGAATTGCGCGCAGGAGATGGAGCACCGGCTGAAAGGCCACGCGGGCGGGCGAGCAGGGTTGGGACTCGGGAACCTGCAATCGGCGGCGACGAGCCTTTTCGGGGGGTTTTCCAAGATGTTCGACAAAGGCGTCCACTCTTTGTTCGGGGACGACGGGAACGGGGCTGGTGGCGGGGTTGCCGGGGATGCGAAAGGAAAGCACGACACTGGTGCCCCCAAGACTGGTGCGCACTCGCGAACCCTATCCAGCCACAGCGTGTCGTCTGTTTTTTCAAACGCAAACGCCACGGCTGGCGGGCAAACGCGAGACGCGACGACGTCTAGCAGAAACTCGTCCAACGCGAGCGTCACGAGTGTGAATCACAGCCGGAACGCGAGCAACGCGTCCAACGACTGGGCAGTTAGTCAGGATTCTTTGGCTAATGACAGCACGCTGACGGCCGGGGGTTCGCATTTCGACCGGACCGACGGAACCCGGGAACCGGTTCGCGGGTCGTTCTTCCGGCAGTTTTCGTTGGGTACGTATTTCCCATATTCCACGTTCCACCTCCCTGTTCGGCCCGAGTACCCTTCCCTGTTTACGCATACGTACTGGTACCTGTTACCGTGTTAGCAGTTACGAAGTCACACCACGGTACCCTGTCCAATCCCGGATATACACATCACGACCGACTGACACTTTCTTTTCAATCGTGCCAGGCGTGATGTCCAAAGTGGGCGCCGCGATGGTGGAGTCCATGCCCAAACCGAAAGGCCAGGCGAAGCTTGGGGATGAAAACACCATGTTTTACGACGAAAAACGCGGGCGGTGGGTGGAGCCTGGCAAGGAGGGGGAGGCGGACGCCGGGCCGCTGGCGCCGCCGCCGACGATGCGGCCCGGGGGGATGGGGAGTGGCACTACTGGGGGGAGCGCCAATCAAGGTCAAAGTCCGGGCGGTTACGAGAATGCACCAGGTGGAGTACCGACAGGCGCTACTCCGTCTCCCCCCCCGGGTTCATTCAGCATGCGCGCGGCGAAAGGTCGGAGTAAATACGTGGATGCGTTTTCGCTGTCAGGACCGGCGGCGGCGGAACACGCGGCTGCGGCGGCGGCCTCGGATGCAAACAAAGCTGCAGCGGGAGCATCATCATCACTGTTCCCCGCCGGTTTAATGTCCCCCGGGCTGATGGCGCCAGGCCTGCCGGGAGGAGTTTTCGGAACCGGAGCGTCGCCGCCGATGACGATGCTGATGATTCCGTCGCCAGTCGCGAAAAGTTCGTTGGACCAAAACGCCGATTCGACAAACGCCTGGGCGGCGTTGCCGTTGTCTCCGGTGGGAAGGTTCGATCGGAACGAATCGGAAACGCCGCCAGTCGAGGTGGCGGAAACGAAAACGACTACGCCGGTGTCGATGATGCCACCGCCTGTCGCGACCCCGTTCGCGGATGCCGACGGTTCGGATACGCAACTTTATCGCGACGATCCGTTTGGCGCGACTGAAACCGAAACCGACTTGCTCGCCGCGGATGACGACGGCGAAAGCTCCACCGAGAACACCGAGAACCCCGAGACCCAAGCCATGCCCCCCCCCCCATCGTCCCGATGAAGGACCTACGTCTGACTGAAGCACCGTGCGAGATGGACAGACCCAATCGCGTTGATAAGATCAAACAAATGTTGTCCCCGTCTTACGGCGACGGGAAGGTTTCTTTCGTTGAACCGAAAAACGCCGCGCCGAATTTTTTCATCCCCGCCGGCAAGTCCGAAACCGGCGGGAAAGTCGTCGGCGGCGGCGCTACTTGCGCCGACGTGGATGATGACGTCGGTTCCGAAAATATGCAGGCTGAGAGTGGTTCGTATGGCACCAACGCGTATGGCACCGACGCGTATGGGCACTACCCCGATCCGTCGGAACACGGCGCGGGGTTTGGTGTCACGGCGGACGAGCCGTTCGGCGACGGCGATGCTACAACTTACGAAAACGAAAACGATGCCATTCAAAACTTGGACACGAACCAGGCGCCCGGTTTCTTCGACCGCGACGGGGTTTGGCGTTTCGGGCAGTGGCCGGGCGGCGAGTACGACCAAACCGGCGTTTGGAACGAGGGTTATTGGACCGCCGAGCGGTTCTGGGTGGTCGGGTTCTGGGACGAGTTCGGGGCTTGGGTGGACGGCGTGCGGCCGGGAGGGTACTTTGACCGGACCGGGGGGTGGGTCGCGGAAGAGGGGAAGACACGCGACGATCACTCGATGCCAAAGCCCGAAAACGCGGCAACGCCAACCGCGCCTCCTGAAACCGCCGCCACGAATGCGTCCCAGGTTGTCGATGCCCTGGGGGGGTTGAGCGGCGTTGGGTTTCATAAAGGGGACGACAAGAGCGAGGAGTCGGATGGGGAGATGACGGAGATGGCGCTGTGATGACGTCGCGACCGCTTTCGGCAGTGACGGATAGAGCGAGCGTTGTGAACCAAAAAAACAATATGTATCAGATCAAAACAAGTCACACCGCGCCGGCGGCTCTGAGCACATGAGAAATCGCCGCGTGTCCCCCTTGCGCGACGTTAACAACAGGTTTTATTGATACGGACAGTGGCTTGCTGCCGTTATGCCCCGCCTTGTTGACATCCGCGCCCGCTTCGATCAGCGTTCGCACCACCGCTGCGTGGCCCTCTTGAGCGGCGATAAGCAGCGGCGATATTTCGTCATCGTTCGCCGTGTTGACATCCGCACCAGCTTCGATAAGCGCCCGTACTACCACCTCGTGACCGTCTTGAGCGGCGATCCAAAGTGGCGTCGCACCGTCATCCGTTTCTTCGTTGACATCCGCGTCAGCCTCAACCAGTGCCCGTAATACCACCTCTTGACCCCTTTGAGCGGCGATGTGCAGCGGCGTTATGCCGTTACTCCCTGCCGTGTTGATATCCGCGCCGGCCTCGATCAGCGCCCGCACCACCACATCGTGGCCGTTATTAGCGGCGATCCACAGCGGCGTCAGGTTGCCATCCGTTGCCATGTTGACATCCGCTGCCATGTTGACATCCGCGCCGGCTTCAATTAGGGCCCGCACTACTGCCTCGCAGCCCGTTTGAGCGGCGATGCACAGCGGCGTCGCACCGTCATACCTTGCCTCGTTGACATCCGCGCCGGCCTCAATCAGCGCCCGCACCACCACATCATGGCCCTTTGCGGCAGCCATGTACAGAGGCGCCACGCTGTTATCCCTTGCCTTGTTGACATCTGCGCCGGCCTCGATCAGCGTCCGCAACACCGCCTCCTGACCATATTGAGTGGCGATGTACAGCGGTGTTGAGCCGTTATCCCTTGATTTGGTAACATCCGCACCCGCTTCGATAAGCGCCCGTACTACCGCCTTCCCGTCGCCCCTTTTAGCGGCAACGCAAAGCGGCGTGTCCCACGGGCAGCCGTTCGCGTGCGCCCACTGCAGCACCTCGAGTTGTCCACCATCCACCGCCTCACGGCACGTATACACGTTCCACTTGCAGCCGTTCGCGCGCGCGCACTGTAGAACCTCGAGTTGCCCGCCCTCCACGGCTGCCCAACACGTGCCTGCGTCCAACGGGCAGCCGCCCGCTCGCAACAACTTCAGCTTCTCGAGCTGTCCGCTCCTCGCCGCAGCCTTGCACAGGAGCTCTTTACGCGACAGGCGACCTGCCAGTTGCAGGCGCTGCACCGCGCGTAAATATCCCAGCCTCACGGCACGATTTTCATCAAGCTCCTTAAACCGAAGCCCTGTCGCCGCCACCATGTCGCGCATCGCGCGGCTCACCGCTGGGAGCCGTGCGAGGTCGGCGGGATCGTCGAAATTCTCAGATCGGAGAATGTGCGCGACGACGAGGTGGTTTGGGAGGCCGAGGAAGGTTTCTTGCGCGTTCCATGGGCAGCCGTTCGCGCGCGCCCACTGTAGCAATGCGAGGTGCCCACCCTCTGCCGCACTTGTGCACGTGTTTGCGTCCCACGGGCAGCCGTTCGCGCGCGACCACTGCATCACCTCGAGGTGCCCGCCCTCCGCCGCACTTGTGCACGTATTTGCGTCCCATGGGCAGCCGTTCGCGCGCAACCACTGCAACAACTCGAGGTGCCCGCCAAACGCCGCCCATTGACACGTGTACGAGTCCCACGGGCAACCGTTCACGTGCGCCCACTTCAGCGCCCCGAGGTGCCCGCCCAGCGCCGTGCACGCGCACGTGTCTTTATTCCACGGGCAGTTGTTTTCGCGCAACCACTTCAGCACCTTGAGCTGCCCGCCCATCGCCGCGAACTTACACAAGGCTTCGTCAAACGTCACATAACCGCGCCGATGCAAACTTTTCAGCGTGCCTAAGCATCCGCGCTTCGCGGCTTCGGCAGGCTGAAGCTCGTTGAAAGACCCCTCCTCCCCGATCGCATCTCGCATCACAAGAGCGAAATCTCGAAATCCCGCGAGATCTTTCGGGTGAATAGGATGGAGCTCGCCCGAAGGCGAAGCTCGAGGAGGCTTCTTGCGCGTCGGACTGATCCACGGTTGTCGCGATACGGTCACTCGGGGGAGTATCGGAGCTAGGCTCGGGTTTGGGGGCCATCGCGCAAGGGTGGCGTGCGCGGTGTTGTGACAATGGATCTCGCGTCTCCTGGGACGTTACGAAATAGAAGTTTCCAAAACACTTTTGACGCTTCGAATGTTACTTCTTCTCGAGCAAAGCAATCGGGCCCCCGCGCTAGACCTCCTCGCGCACGCAACACACGCGCTTCCGGGATGAGTACTTCTTCCATGCTGTGTCGCGTGTTCCTTGTACCGGTATCGCCCATGAACGTGAAAGCGCGAGTGGCGCGACAGTCGCAGTTCTCGATGCGGGCATTGAGGTCGTCGCCCTCTGCATGTTCAACGGTCGAGTCACACAAATCAACGGGCGTCCTCGGCACCGCGCCGCGCCGTGCTCGTCGCGCCTCCAAGCGCGTCGCCGCCTGTGCGACACCTGCGTATGCCGGTGCGGCCAGCGAGTTCCCCGAGGACCCGCCCGTGTCCCTGGTGACGTACCGCCAACTAGCGCCTCACGTCGAGCTGGCGCGCCTGGACCACCACGGGATTGACGGAACGAAAAACAAAAACGCCACGTCGGTGTCGTTGCTTCCCGTCCTGGTCGGGTGGTTCGGGTGCAAGCCCTCTTATCTGCGCAAGTACGCCAAGATGTACCTCGCCGACCCTCACGGCCGGTACGACGCGGTGGTGTGTGTCACCCCGCCCGTCGCGGCTACCCTTTTCCCCGCGCTCGGCGACGCGTTCGCGGCGACCGCGCTCGGCGCGGTCGCGGTCGCGAGGAAAACGTTGGCGCAGGACGATTCGGCTTTTTTTTTGGCCCAGAAACTATCAGCAAAAAACGACAAATCGAACTATGAACGCCCTATCGTCTTGCACTTGTTCAGCAACGGCGGGTACATATTCGCCGGAAACGTAATGCACGCGCAGACCGGGTTCGTGGCGGACACGGAGACGCCTCTTGGGGAATTCATGAGCACCGCGCTGCGGCGGAAATTGGGCATGGCGCCCGCGCCCGCGGACGCCGCTGCCTTTGTGGAATCCGTCAACGCGCTCGTCATGGACAGCGCGCCCGGGGAACTGGAACCGGGAATGGTCGCGAGGAGCTTCACGAGCGTGGTGATGGGAACGCAAGCCACGATGGAAGATTCAGATGAGGGTGGGTCATCGTCAGGCTCAGACTCGAAAAAGAGCGTCGTTTCGTCAGACTCAAAATCGCAAAAGAACGTGCAGACGTCGTCCTCGAAAACTTTGAAACAGCTGTCGCAATCCGTCCTCGCATGGCCGCCAATCGCGAGACGCATGCGATACGTCGACGCGGCGTGGGGGGGGTTCCCCGCGGTTACCGGGAACAGGTGGAGCGGCGATAGGAAAACCCGGCCTGGAAACGCCGCGGAAGTGGCGCACGCGGTTGTTACACAGAAACTGCAGCGGCTGCGTTTGGAACGGCAGCGGCTGATGAGCCAAGGGAATGAGTTAAAGTCCAGAAATACTACTGGTAACTCCACAAGAAATCGGAATGGTGACACTTTGGATAACTTCTCCGGTATCCTGAAGTGTCCTTCCTTGTTTCTTTACAGCGCCTCCGATTCACTAATTCCCCCAGGTCAAGTCGAGCAGTTCGCGCAGTTCCGGGCGACGCGGCTTGGCACGGTGTCCTCAGCGGTGAGTCGGGGGAAAGGCGCGGGCGGTGGAAGGGTGGTTCTGAAAAAGTGGGAACGCGCGAAGCACTGCGAGCTAGGCCGGGACGACCCGGCCGGGTACCAAGAAGCGCTGCTGGACTTTTTGAGCTTTTTGAGTCCCGAAAGCGAAGGCAGTGAAGACGAAAACACAGTGAACAACATCAAACCCTTCGTGCGACCGGTGACCGTGGCGGTAAATGTGGAGGAAGAAGAAACCAAAAGGGAGAAAAAATAAAGCGAAAGGCGTAGCCCTTGTATTCTTAGGTACAGTATCTATTACTTTCTTCCCACAACACGCTCATCAATGTCCCCCGGCGTGCGCGAAAAACTCGCTCGGGTTGCGCCCGGCTTCGTCAACGAGCTGTTTGATGTCCGCAAGCCACTCGTGGTTGCTGAGTAAATCCTCAAGACGCAAATGCAGTCGGAACCGCCAGTAGTGCTTGTTGTTCGTCGGGTCGTTAATTGTTTCTTCACTCGCGGGTCGCTGCGCGTACAAATTGTTCAGCGCCAAAAGGTCCTGCATCGGAAAAATCGCAAGCGCGGACGGGCTAGCCATGTGCTGTCGAATAATAGCCCGCATGACTCGCGGTTCGCACTTCGCTGGCGGGACCCCGGGGGGTTCTTTTTCGGGGTCGGCGGTTTCGTCGTAGTTCACGCTTTCGCGTCTGCCGGTTTCGTGACCTCCGCAATCCACAGATGGCCGTCTCGCGCTCGCGTCGTCGATGGACCCTCGGCGTCGGCCCTGCGCGTCGCCCTGCCGTTGCACGTGCACGCCGTCTTTCGGCGGGGCGAACGCGTTACTACTGGACCCGGGCTCAACGTGCTCCGCCCGGTACGCGGGCGGGCTCGGGAACACCCCGCCCCGCATTTCAAGCGCGGAGGCGGCGAACCGGCACCGGCGAGCCTCATCCGCTTCGTACCAAGCCCGCGTGGTGTTCGTGTCGTGGCAGCTGGGACTGAGATTGTAAAAAAGAAAAGTGTCAGTATTTTGTAACGTGGCCTGAGTAATTACTCCGGACAATCGTCAAAACAGGGAGGCGGGATTTGGGAAAGCCCCAACACGTACCTGCACACGGTGTCGTACGCGTACGTGGACGGCGCCCCGAACTCGCCGTCCAACCCGGGAGAGTGAGGCATCCGTTGGATCCGCAACCCCAGAATCCCCAAATCCTCAAGCACGGGCTGCACGCACTGCGGGACCATCCCGAGATCCTCGCCGCACACGAGTTGCCCGGTGCACTCGGTGAGCGCCGGGAGGGTTCGCCGCGCGTTTTCCCGCCACAACGTGTCCTGTGATTGTTACACAAAAAGTGTCAGTCTTGTGTTGGCAAACAGTGTGTTGACGGATTTGGGAAACGCGCAATACTTACCTGGCGTTTGTTGAAGTAGTCGTCTGAGAGGTAAAGCAGCGCGTTTTGAGCCCAGGGTTCCAACTCCTGAAAACTGGAAGTGGTGCCGAGTTCGATGCGCGGGTAAAACGCATCCGCGTCCTCCGCGTCCCTCAGCAAACAAACGTTGTGTTGCAGTTTCAGTAACCCCGCCCGTAACTCGGCGGTTTCCTTGATCAGCCAATCGGGGCTCCCGTCCCGGATTCGGAACGCATCACCGTCCAGCAAACCCTCCTCAGTGCGGAACTCGGTTTTGAAACGAAACGTCATCGTGGAGGTCCCGGGGTCTTTTTTCGACGGAACCACGATCCCGGTTTCTTCCAGGAAACGACCGCTCGCTTACGAAAATAAAACAAAATGTCAGTCTTGTATGGGCAAACAGTCTACTTGTGATGTATGTAGTTGTAAACAGTAAATAGTCAACGAGGGGCAGTAAACAGTGTGCCTGGATTTGGGAAATACAACGCGTACCTTCGCCGTCTCGGTCGCCGAACACGGAGCGCAACGCAACGCCCGTGATCCACGGATCGCACAACCGGTCCACGAACCACAGCCCGTTTTTGTCCAGTTCGTGCCTTCTGATTGGTACGCTGGGACGAAACCGGCCCATCTTGCCAAGCCGGGCGTGCCCGGGGAGTTCCCAGATCCGGAAAAAACCAAGCACATGATCCACGCGCATCGCGCTGAAGTACCGCTCTAAATGCCGCATGCGCTCGCGCCACCACTCGTACCCGTCCTTGCTCATGGCGTCCCAGTTGTACGTGGGAAACCCCCAGTTCTGGCCGTTCGGGTCGAACTGGTCGGGAGGCGCGCCCGTGCTGGCGTGCATGCGGAACAGCGTGGGGTGCATCCACGTATCCACGGAGGCTTTATCCACGCCGATTGGGAGGTCGCCTTTCAGCAAAACGCCTTTTTTCTTCGCAAACGCGCTCGCGGCGCGCAACTGCGAGTCCAGGTGGAACTGCACGTAGTACCGCAACACGACGGCGTCGTGAATGGACCCGGCACCGGAGTCGCACCCGTTAGGCGGCGCGGATAGCCGCGCCACGGTTTCAAACGCGTTTTCAGCACCCAGCGCGCCCCACCGCCAGTGCTCCGCCGTGCCAAAAAGTTCCCGCAGCGCGCTGAAAACCGCGTACCTGTTTTTGCGAACAAAAAGTGTCAATCGTGTATTGGGCGATGTATGGACAAACAGTCACCAGCTTGGGTAAAACAGTGTGCCTGGATTTGGGAAAGCCCCAATACGTACGGTTTCAGCCACCCTTGTTGTTCCTGTAAAAACGTTTTGAACGCTTTCGACTCCAGAAACGTTGTCCGCACCGCGGTTTCCTTTAAACACCGCTTCGCGATGGACATCTTCACCGCGATCGTGGCTTCGTAATCCACCTCTTTCAAGTCAAGGGCGTGCCGGGCTTTTTCCAGCTCCAACCGTAGTGCGGCGAACACGTGTGCACGCCCAGGGCCTGCGACTAAGGCGGCTTCCTCTAACAGCGGCGAAAGCTTCAGGTACAGCGGGTGCAGGGCGAAAACGCTCATGCTTGAATACGGGTACGAGTCTTCCCACGTGCCGTGCACGGTGGTGTCGTTGACCGGAAGGATCTGCACCACGTTCATGCCAGCCAGGTGCGCCACGTCCACCAGGGTCGCCAGGTCGCCGAAATCCCCGGACCCGACGCTGTGCGTCGAGCGCAGGGAAAACACCGGTACCGCGATGCCGCACCCGCGCCACGGAGACGGGAACCGGAAGTGTCCGTCTCTGGCGATGATCCGCGACGGCCGCGAATCAGGCCCCACCCACCGGTTCGATGGGGACGGCTCCGAAACAGGCGGACTGGACGGGATGTCGCCCGATACGGAGCCGGAGCCGGGTGCGTTTCGCGACGACTCGCGTCGTCCAGATTCGCGACCCGGCGCGAGCGGCTGCTCGTTCGCGAGCGGCTGCTCGTGCCACGAAAACGGCACGTCCCGCGTATCACCCGGGTTTTCGTTCAGGAGTCCGTACCCGGACGCTGCCGGTGTGGGAGCCCCAAGCGGGCTGGGGAACCCGGGAATCGAATGGGCGGCCTCGGGGTGGCTTTTAGAGGCGCTTTCTTTCTCGCTTTCGTTCCGTGCTCCGTCGCCGCTCGCGTCGCCGTCTGCACTTTCACTCCACCCCAGCGGCACGATCACCCGGTTCGCGCCAGATTCCAAACTCGAGTGCGCCCCGCTTTTCCCGAGTGCTTTCGTTTCGCACTTGAGGTAGTACTTGTACCGCACCGGGAACTCGTCGCTGTGTACGTCAACGTCCAGGCGCCAGGTTCGGGATTCCGTGTCCAGAAGCATCGCGGGCGATGCGTCTCGGTCCCACTGGCCTAAACTCTGACTGGACCCGACCGCGTGAAGCCTTAACCCTGGCGTGGGCCGCAGCGTGCGCACCTCGAGGCGCACGCGTGTTGTGCCTGTGACGAAATCGTTGCCGGCGATTTCGGTGGGGGGGGCGTGGAAGACGGGGGACGCCGAGTCCTCGGAGAGGTTCATCGGAACATTCATGGAAGCATTCGTGGAAGCATTCATGGAAACATTCATCTGTCCCAACGCACCACCCACCAAGGTCTCGCGGCGCCTTCCCGAGTCGCCCGCGCTTTGCGCAGTATCATCCGGCACCACCACGTCCCGGAACGTTTTCCGCCGGAAAACGTTCTCAGGGTGCGTCGTGCTTTCCCACGTGTCTCTTATTTCCACCCGGTCTCTGTTTGGCTTTTGCTTTTGCTTTTTCTTTCCCGAATCTGGGAGCGGCGACTCGGACTCGGTGAAAATCGCGCGCGGCGTGAACGACGCGCCTCGCGAAAACGCGTCCCACCGCACCACGTTCATGTCCCCGTCCACCACCGCGTACCGGTACTCGAAGTGGGAGTGGAAAGAACCGGTCGCCTTCGCGGTCCACAAAAGCTCGTCCGACCCGACGTGCTGCGCGCAGAGTTGATGATGATGATAACGATGAGAGGGAGAGACGGGCGTTGATTGTTATGTTAATCTTCTTTTATTTTGTTCAAGTGAAAGTGAGGCACTGCTTCCCGGCGAAACGTGTGCCGCCAGGCGGGTTTGGGGCGTCCGTGATGGGCACGGAAAAACGTACCTCGCAGTGCATCCATATTCCCTTCCGCACGTCCCACTCCCCGAGTTGTGCGTGGCTACCAACCACGACCAGGTTCTGGCCCCAGGTTGTCCAGTACTTCACGCGGAAGCTCACGGTGGTCAGGACGTCGGGCGGTGCGGTGGCCATTGCGGCGGGATTTCCGGAATCGGGCAAGTCTTTGGGCAAGTCGCGGAGGGCCGGAGGTGCTTTGATTGCCAACCCCAAACGTGTCGTTGCCGTGCGTCGCACCCCGCACCGCCGGAATGACAAATTTGGTGAACCAGTCGCCACAATCGACCCGCGAAAGAACCAGCGCGCCTGCTCTCTGGAGGAGCCCCGCGAACGCAAATGCTCGTTTTTCGACTGTGACTCGCCAAAACATCAAGAGGAGGAACGGTCAATCTCGACCGGTGCTTGATACGGGGCGATTTTATTTCCCAATCGAACGTCACGATCGAAATCGGAAGTTGAAACTGGCAGGCCGCAAAAAAGAGCCCATTCCGGAAAGAAGGAACGGGGCTGAAAAATCAAAACAAGCGCGTCGTCGTTCCAAGAGGACCAGACTCCACACCTTGCGACGCGCGTTCGCCGCTCGCCGTGTGTTCCGTGCGACACGACAAGAACTCGCCGGCTGCGTGTCTCTTTCGTTGACCGATTCAAACGCGTCGCGCGTGTTTCGTGTGTCGTTTCCACGCACCGCCTGTTCGCCTCGAGTCCCATCGTGAAAAGGGCGGCGGTTGCATCGTTTCTGGGCCGACCTCGACTCACGTCTCTCCACCGAACGTGCCCGGAAGCGTGATGGCCTCCGCGAGCACCACTGGGGTCATCGGATTACGCATCTCAGGTACGGCTAGGTCCACCATGGGCGGTGTTGGGTCACGGGTCGGTCGGGCCAGCGCCGGACACGGCGCGTTCGCCGCGTCATCGCACCGCGCGGCGGCGGCAGGTACTACCCAATCTCTAGTGCGATGTTCCGGCGTTTCGACTACCCGGGCGCTTTCAGGCGTAGGGTCAGGCGGCACCGGACCTGCGTCGCTCGTGAAGAACCTTCACGGCTTCGCGTCGAACTTCATCGCGGCCAGAGGTAGCGGAATGAAGCAAGGCTTAGGACCCAGACAATTCGTCGCCGCCGCCGCGTCCGCCGGCGGCGACGACGACGATGCGCCGTTGACCGCGTCTGAAATCGCGGCGCTCGAAAAGGAAGCCGCCGTTTTGGCCGCGTCCTGGGCCTCGGAGCTGAGCAAGCAGCGGTGGGAGGACATGGAGGTTGTGGAGGGAGAGGATGGTGCGTATGAGGGGAAACAAACGAAGGATGGCAAAAAGGGTAAACAAACGAGCGACGGCAAGACGAAGGCAAAGCCTAAAGATAAATCGCTGAAAGCCGCCCTGAGTAACAACGATTACAGCGACGACGACTCGGATGATTTCGAAGAGAACGTGTACGACTACGACGCGGATGACGTGGAGGAGGGGTACGAGGACCGGCGAGGATCGGGGGTTGTTGATGCCGCCGACGACGACGAAAACGACGCCGACGCCGATAACCTCACGAAAGGTACGTGTTGCCTTTCCCAAATCATAGACTCCCTGTTTGATGCCACGTATGGAGTGCGGTTACGCAAGTCTTACCACTACAATAAGTGCAACAGAGTCCGTCTCCCTGTTCGGCCCGATTACTCTGACTGTTTACTCATACAAGTTGCGGGAAGACTGACCCTTTTCTGGCAAAACGCAACAGCCAAGCGCCGGCGGCGGAAAACGCGGCGCGAGTGGGGAACGATTCCGGACGCGGTACGTGTTCTTGGTATTTCCCAAATCCCTCCGACTGTGTTCCCATACGAAGGGCGCATTACCTCTGCCCATACTCGTCCTGCGAAGGGCGCATTACCTCTGCCCATACGGGACTGACACTTTCTTTTATTGGTATCAGCTTCTTCCAAGGGTCGCGATCGTGGGCCGGCCCAACGTGGGGAAGAGCGCTCTTTTCAACCGTTTAACTGGTACAAAGAGAGCGATCGTTTACGACCAGCCCGGTATCACTAGGGACCGGATGTACATCAGGGCGTTCTGGGGGGACCGGGAGTTCATGATGGTCGACACGGGCGGTTTGGAGTCGCTTCCGGGGAACCCGCAAGACGCCCCGAGCGTTGACACCATCGGCGGGTTCGAGATCTTGCCCGGGATGGTGGAGTCCCAGGCCGCGCTGGCGGTCCGGGAAGCCTCATCCCTGATTTTCGTGGTGGACGGCCAGAAAGGCTTGACCGCCGCGGATGAGGAGATTTTTGCCTGGATCCGCAAGTTTCACTCGAAAACGCCGCTGCTATTAGCGGTGAACAAGTGCGAAAGCACCACCAAGGGGGAGGAACAGGTTTTGGATTTCTACGCCCTCGGTGGGTGCGACCCGATCGCGGTCAGTGCTATTTCCGGAACCGGCACTGGGGAGTTAATGGACGGTTTAGTCGCGTCGTTACCCGATCCCGACCTGACCAACGCCACCGGCGATGACGACGACGACGACGAGCCCCTTAAAATCGCCATCATCGGAAGGCCGAACGTTGGTAAGTCTTCTTTGTTGAACCAGCTCTCCGGGGACGCGCGGGCTATTGTGAGTGACTATTCAGGGACGACTCGTGACACCATCGACAGCGACGTGGTGGGGCAAGACGGGGTGAAGTACACCCTGATTGACACCGCCGGGATTCGACGACGCACGTCCGTCGCGAGCGGCAAGGACGTCCCCGAAAGCCTAGCCGTGGGCCGGGCGCTGCAGGCGATGAAACGCGCCGACGTCGTGGCGCTCGTGATCGACGCCGAGGAAGGCGCGTCGCAGCAGGATTTCGTTTTAGCGGAGCGCGCCGCAAACCAGGAAGGGTGCGCGCTGGTGCTGGTGGTGAACAAGTGGGACAAGATCGACAAGGACTCGTACTCCATGAACGAGTACACCAAAACTCTGCGCTCCAAGCTGCGGGTTTTCGAGTGGGCCTCCGTGGTGTACACGAGCGCTTTGACGGGCCAGCGGATCCAGAAGGTTTTGCAAGCGGGGAGCGAGGCGGCGGTGCACCACCGCAAACGGTTATCCACGGCGACCCTGAACGCGGTGGTCAGCGAAGCGAGCCTGTGGAAGTCGCCCCCCTCGAAAGCGGGACGCAAGGGGAAGATATACTACGTCACGCAAGCCAGCACGCGCCCACCCACGTTTGTGTTTTTCGTCAACGACCCGAAACTGTTTCCCGAAACCTACCGCCGATACATGGAGCGGGCGTTGCGCGAGAACATCGGGTTCCCGGGGTCGCCGGTGCGTATTCTTTGGCGAGGCAAGGGGGTGGGTACGTCGAAGCGAACGTAGTGATGAGCACGAGGAATTCTAAACCCGTAATCACCAACGGTAATGCGACGGTGTTCGCGTTAGTATCAAGTAGGGTAAAGGCGGCAATATCAAGACTGTACGTAGGGTAATTACTCTCTTTTTTGTCTGTCTTTCGTTAAACGCGTCAAACATCTACACACGTCCTTCTCCCGTAAAAACTCAAAAGATCAAAAGACAAAGGATCACAAACGACCCGAGCAGCAGCAGCAGCCGCGACAGAAACACGTGATGCTGTTGCTGCGGGGACATGGAGAAGGGGAAGTGGTTCCTGTTGTGCGACATCCGGGGCGGCGCCGTGCCGGCTTGGCCGATGAAAAACAGCGCCGTGGCATTCCCTCCCCAGCCGCTTAAACGCTCGCCTACTAAATCCAAATCCGCCATCAACCCCGCGTCTAGATAAAAAAGAAAGTGTCAGTTGTGTATGGGAAATCAGTCTGCGGAATGTGGTAAATGGGAAGTACTTACCTTCGCGTTGCGTTTGGGAAAGCCTCGGGTCGTCGCTCGGTATGCGCAGCCCGCGCGGTCGCGACGGAACAACCAAAGCGCTCCGTTCCTTCCGCCCCGCGATATCGTTCTGTTTCCCGCCCCGCCCGCCGCCCGGCCCGTCCCCGCCCCGCACGCCCCGTCCGTAAAGGGGAATCAACAGAGCCTCGCAAACACCCGCTTTGCACATGGGGCACTGTTGGGTTTCGTGGAAGGCGTTGAGCCATCTGTTTTGTTTTGATTTTGATAAATGGAGAGAAAAAAAAACAGGAGAAAGGCGAGGTCGGGAGAATTTTGCGAGATGCGATGCGCGAGGTCGCGAGGGTGGGTCACGGAGAGGGAGGGAGGTGGGGATGGGATCGTGCGATGGGAAGGCGGATGGTCAGTTCCGGTGGATAAGGGTTCGTTGTTCATTCGGGTCGAGACTCGAAAACACCGCGCCGGGCGGTGCGGGTGGATCAACGGAGTGTCTCCGCGGGGGGTCGCGCTCTCTCGGTGTTGAACAACACCGAAAACCACGCACGCGACGATCTTCGAAATCGGCGGTCCCGGGGTCCCGGTCGGGTCGCGCGCGTATGCGTAAACAGGATGTCGTCTGAAGCGACGTGCAACGTACGTGTATATGCACGGCCAGCAGTACAAGTGCCCGCACTGCGTGACCACTGGCTCGGTGGCGAGATCCAGACATATGTTACACTCGAACGCGGCTTCCGCTCTTGAACGTTCGTTCTCCTGCCCGCCCCACGCCGGGACGTCCCCACATTTTGGGTTCGCCTCGCCCAAGGATGGCACCGACTCCCGGGGCGCCCCAGGTCCCGTCCCCGCTACCGCGTCCTCGCCGCCGCGCCCGTCCCCCCCCTGGGAACGAAGGCGCATACCAGCCGCCGCCGACATCGTGCGCGGTGTGCTGTACTGACGCGAACGCGGGCGCGGGGCTGGGTCACATGCAAGAGTTTTGCACACTGTCTACTCGACCTCAAAAAGTACAGAAATAAGTGGATGATGACGCGCCTATCAACGCGCTACGATTGCGCCATGATTGGATTTGGGCCACTCCAAAGTCGCCCTCACAAAAAAAGAAAGTCGATGGACTGCTGCTGCTGCAAAAGCCGCTGCGAAAGAGCGAGGTGAGATTTCCGGTGCCAACCCTTGGGTTGTGCCCTCGCGTCCCCCTGTGGCGACGCGTGTGTGTCCGGTGCGGGTGCGTTGTGCGTGCGCTTCCGGGCTTTGATGTCGCCTACCGCGATGTCGCAAATCGCGTGCGCCGCGCGCGCGATGCACAGTACGCGCGTGACGTCGCCGTCCCACACATCCACGTCCGGCACCCGAATGGCGACGTCGTCGTCGTGCGTGTCGTCGCACGGCATCCGTCGCGTGGTTTCGCGAGGCAAACCGCGTGACGCACTTGTCACGTCCGGGCACGAGTTCCGACTCCGTTCCGGGTTTCGGAAATCGATCGCAAACACGGTGTGTCACGGGGGCGAAGGGTCCGTGGATGGCGGGGATGTGGTTTTCAAGTCGCTGGATTCGCGATGTTTTCGCAAAACACAATTGCGGGGATGTCGTCGAAGACGGGTCCTCACGGCCTCTATGGTCGTGTCAACACAGGCCCCAACGGAAACAACCAACACACCCACTAAATACCGCCTCGTCATCGTCACCCTCGTCGCCCTGGCGCTTTTGCTGTGCAACGCGGACCGGGTTATCATGAGCGTCGCGGGGGTGCCGCTGGCGGAGTTAAACGGCTGGAACCGGGAAACCCTGGGTTTGGTGCAGAGCAGTTTCCTGTGGGGATACACGTTGACGCCTTTTATCGGGGGCATCGCCGCTGATAAGTATGGCGGGAAGAACGTGCTTCTGGTGGGTATCACGGTGTGGTCCGTCGCCACCGTGCTGACCCCGCTCGCCGCGACCGCGTCCCTTCCCGCGCTTCTGTTGTGCCGGGCCGTGATGGGTTTAGGCGAAGGTACGTGTGTATTCCCAAATCATGTACTCCCTGTTTACCTGCCCTGTGTGGAGTGCAGTCATCAAGTCTTACCACTAGAATCAGGGCAACAGAGTACAACACTGCCTGTTCACTGTACGAAAATCGCCCATCACTCCCGACTCTGCGACTGACACTCTGTTTTACCCATCGCGAGGCGTGGCGCTGCCGTGCATGAACAACCTGATGGCGCGGTGGGTGCCCAGTGCGGAGCGGTCGCGAGCCGTGGCGGGGTGTATGGCGGGATTTCAAAGCGGCTCGGTGGTTGGTTTGTTAGCGGCGCCCGCGATGTTGGCTTGGGGGGGGGTGCAACGGCCGTTTCTCGTGTTCGGCGTTTTAGGTGTCGCGTGGGCGGCGACGTGGGCGTTTACCGCGACGACGTTCCCGAGGCAGTCGAAAAGGGTTAATGAACAGGAGCTCGTACTGATCGAAAACGGGAGCGCGGTGGTACAAGTGACGGAGACACCGAGTGGGAAATCGGACAAGGAAGGCGTCGAAACCAAAACCAAAACCAAAACCAAAACCGAAGAACGAGTCCCCCTCAAAACTCTTTTGCGCGCGCCGCCCGTGCTGGCGTGTATTTTCGCCAACTTCGTGAACAACTGGGGGTACTTTATTTTACTGGCTTGGATGCCTCTTTACTTCAAGCAGCACCTGGGTTTAGAGCTGGCGAAATCCGCGCAGTTCTCGGCGCTGCCGTGGTTTGCCATGGCGATAACCGGGGTTTTCGCGGGGGTTTTCGCGGACTGGCTTATCAACGTGAAGCGAGTTTCGCGGACGACGACGCGGAAAATAACACAAGGAATAGGGTTCGTAGGGCCTGCGTTGGGGCTGTTGGTGTTGACATTCACCACCACGCCGACTGGCGCGCTTGCCGCCCTGACCTTCGCGGTCGCGTGCACCGCCTTCACGCAAGCCGGGTTCCTGGTGAACTTTGCGGTGCGTGTTGGGGCTTGCCCAAATCTCCAACGCTGTTTATTACCGCGCCTCTTTGAGCGCACTACTCGTGCCGTGTGTAGCATTGCCAATACGGCCGTAACACTTACTGGCGTACTGGCACCTCTTACAAATACATCACAAACGCACTGTTGCTCATACAGTACACCTACGCTCGCCGACTCAAAAGACTGACACTTTTCGTGTAACAATCGCAGGAGATCGGCCCGAGGTACGTCGGCGCCATGCACGGCGCCGCGAACACGTTTGGGTCTTTGGGTGGAATTCTCGGGACCTACGGCGCCGGGGTGGTTTTGGAAGCGACAGGGTCGTGGAACGCGGTGTTGAGGGTCACCGCGGGGGTTTATTTAACAGGCGCCGCGGTTTGGCTGTGCTTTTCCTCGGGCGAGAAGGTTTTTGAGTAGCGATTTTGGAAATTTGATCAGTTTTCAAAAGAGGAGCGGCGCGTTGTTGTGTATATCTTCTTCGTTTCTGGCAGTCTGTTATCCGTTTCTTCTTCTTCTTCTTCGTATTAGGTGGTGTTGAAGAGTTAACACCATTGAGTGGTTGGTTGGTTACCGTTGGTTACCGTGCGGGCGCTTACGCGCGCTCGCCGCGGATGCGGCGGGCGAGCTGGATGTCCTTGGGCATGATGGTGACGCGCTTGGCGTGGATGGCGCACAAGTTGGTGTCTTCGAAGAGCCCGACGAGGTACGCTTCGGAGGCTTCCTGGAGCGCGAGGATGGCGCTGGACTGGAACCTGAGGTCGGTCTTGAAGTCCTGGGCGA